>Ga0247843_1000540_pt1 | contig 89091 bp, 65 predicted proteins | sample LaCruzMarch2017__FD_192420 | JGI IMG/M metagenome (GOLD analysis project Ga0247843, IMG submission 192420) | Freshwater microbial communities from meromictic Lake La Cruz, Castile-La Mancha, Spain - LaCruzMarch2017_8m | ecosystem: Environmental > Aquatic > Freshwater > Lake | place: Spain... | reverse complement strand
GAGGTTCAAGTCCTGAACGATCTTCTCCCTCGGCGGCTTATTTTATCTGGGGGCTGCGCAGCCCCCAGATAAAAACTGTTGCTTGGGACGAGCCCAATTCAACGGTCGAAATCAAGATACAAGTTCTTCCCTATTAACATCGAGGATCGAGCCCAGCACATTGGATCCTCGAAGGGTTTCCTTGCGCCTGGACATTTTGCCGACTCACGGCCCGGCGAGACACCCGATCACAGGTTGTCGAAAATTTTCTTTTCCGCAAGCCGGGTCCAGGGGATGGCGCGGGCGATGCCGCAGGGGAGGGAATTGCCGCCGCCGTGGAGGATTTCGGCATGGGCGAGCGCGGTGCCGGAGACCTTTTGAAAGAAGTCCAGGCCCCGCGCCCAGTCGGAGGCGACCGTGGATCCGGATTTGATTTCGACGCCGGTGAGGTTCGTGTCGTCGCCGGCGAGGAGATCCACCTCGTTTCCCGTGTGGTCGCGCCAGAAAAACAGGCTCGGGCGGCGGGCCCGGTTGGTCATCGCCTTGAGATACTCGCCGACAACGAGATTTTCGAAAATCGGCCCCCGGAGCGGATGGTTTGCGAGATGGCCCGGCTCGCGGATTCCAACAAGTGCGCAGACGGTGCCGGTGTCGGTGAAATACAGTTTCGGGTGCTTGGTGAGCCGCTTGCCGAAGTTTCGGTGATACGGGCGCAGAAGCGTCACGACGAACCCGGCCTCGAGAACGGAAATCCACGCCTTCGCGGTATTGAGCGCCACCCCGCAATCCCCTGCCATGGAGGCCAGGTTCAGAAGCGTCCCCACCCGGCTGGCGCACAATTGGACAAACCGCTGGAAACCGGCGAGATCCCCGATGGCTCGCACCGTTCGCACGTCGCGGTCGATGTATGTCTGGATATAGGCGTTCTGCCACGATGCCGCATCCCGCCCCCCGGCAACCACCGCCGGAAATCCGCCACGGAACATCGTCTCATCCAGCGTCCCCCTCACCCCGGTCTCCTGCAGCGAGCACGGCAGCAGATGCAGCACCGCCGTCCTGCCCGCCAGCGTCTGGCTCACCCCCTCCATCAGCGCCAGATGCTGCGAACCAGTCAAAATATATCGTCCGGGATCGCTCCCCGCGTCCACCTCGCTTTGAATGTAGGAAAGCAACCCCGGCGCGTGCTGGACCTCATCTAATATCACCGGCCCGGGAAAAGATTTCAAAAATCCCCGTGGGTCATCTTTCGCTGCCTGCCGCACATCCAACTCTTCCAGCGTGCAATAGGCATGCCTCGGAAAAACCGTGCGAACCAGAGTCGTTTTCCCGGACTGGCGCGGCCCCGTGAGCGTCACCACCGGAAATTCATGGGATTGGATTTTCAGCGCGGCAGAAAGAAGACGCGGGATCATGGTTTATGTAAAAATGCATTCCGCCTGCATATTTGCAAGTCTGGATATTTCCAAGAGGTGGCAGTCCGGCCCGGCTATTCTGCCTTGACCGTGCAGGTGGATGGTGCGGTCCGGGAATAGAACCGGCTGTCATACATCGGCGAGATCTGCGAGGCGGGCCATGTGAATGTCCCGGCCGAGGTCGCGCGGGCGAGGACCGGGCAGGAGAGGAGTCCGGCCGGAACTTCGTCGAAGAAAAGCACGGTCCGGCTGTCGCGCATCTCGGAATGCGAAAGCGCCGCGGTTTGGACACCGGTCTCCTCGGGCACCTTGTAGAATTTTCCGAAGAGATCGAGGTTGGGGTTCAGGACTTCGATGCAGGCCGGGAGGGAATCCTCGAGCGCGAGGAAGCTTTGTGGTTTTTCCGACTGAAAGCGGTAGGTGATGAGCAGTTCATCGCCGAGGAGGAACGGCGATTCCGGGGTTCCCTTCCGTGAGGGATCGGTGAGGTTTTTTACGACGCGATCCAAGCGCAGGCCTTTTTGCACCGGGGCATTTTCGGATTCGGCGAGCTGGCGGTGGGCCTTCAGGACGAATGTCCCTTTTGCAGCGGCTCCGAGCCCGGAAATTTTGAGGTCGGCCGCCTGGGAGAGCGCCCGGCCCGTCCATTCGGCAGCGGATTTGTTCGGTGCGGCGGCATCCGGAGCGGGCTTGAGCGATTTGGCGAGAGGAGTTGCGGACTCGGAATTCAAAAGCGCCTTGAATGCCAGAAGGAGCCAAAGATTTTCCTGCGTCGAGAGCGAGGAGGAGGATTCCATCAGCTTCTCGAGGCGGGGTCGGATCGCATTCGCGGAGCTTTCCGGCTCGATCGCCAGCCGGGCAAGCAGGCAGAAGGCCTCGGAGCGGGCTGGTGACGAGAACGTCACGGGATCGAATGCCTGTCCGTCGAACATCTCCGGCAGTTCGCTGAGAAGCTGCTTCTGTTTGTCCGGGGCGGTGTCGATTTGCTTCAGAGCAAGGGCCAGCATGGCTTTGCCCTCGTAGGTTAGGCGGTCGCGTTCAAGATAAAGTTCGTCGGCGGCCGTCGCCAGTTCCGGGGATTCCTCCGTGAGCGAGACGACGAACATCGCGAAGGCGCGGAGGGTGGGGGAGACGGAAATCGTGCGCGCAATCATCGCCTGAAGCGCGCTGGAAAGTTCGCCGGTGAGGTGCTCGGAGACCGTGTATCCATCGGCTTCGGCCATCGAAACCGCCAGGGCGGACTGGATGGTCACAAAGGCATTTCCCGTCGTGCCCATCGGCCAGTAGGGGAGCATGCCATCCTGAAGGAGGGAGGCTTCCATGACCTTGAGCGACTCCTCGATCGTGTGCTTGTAATTTTCGTCCCGCTCCTTGTTGGTCGGGATCCACTTGAGCAGATCAGCGAGCGCGGTGAATGCCAGAACCCGTGACGATTGCTGCTCGAGGCATCCATGCGGGTAGTCGAGAACGGATGGCAGGCCCATCAACTTCGTGAGCCAGGGAGAGGTCGAAAGCGTGGCGCTGAACGTGCCATCCTTCCATGCCGGCGGCATGAAATCCGCTGCAGGGAATTTGTCGCCCGACCAGCTCCCGGCTTTGGATTCATCCACCGTGATCGTGCGGGGAAGCACCGGGAGCGTGACCTCGACGGCATCCCGGTTTCCGCCGGGAGCGGTGACCTCGAACCGCACCGGCGCATTCGACATTCCTCCGCCGACCTTTGCGGGAAAGCGGAAGACAGCCGGGGCATTTTCATCCGCCGATACCGTGGCGGTGGAATTCCCCGTGAGCTCGAGTCCGGTCGAACATTGGACGGTGAGATTTTCGTTCGGTGAGATTTTCTGGCGGGCGACCGCGCGGAGTTCGACCTCGTCGCCCTCGCGGAGGAAGCGCGGCAGCGCGGGCTCGATGATGAGCTTCTTCGAGACCTCGAACGTCTCCGAGGCGGATCCGAACTGGCTCTGCGGGGTCTGTGCGAGGGCGATGACGCGGAACCGCGTGAGGTTGTCGGGAGCCGTTGTTTCAAAGGATACCGTGCCATTTGCGCCGGTCTTCAGCGAGGGGCTCCAGAAGAGGAGCGGCTTGAAATCTTTTCGGGTGAAATCCACGTTGCCGAATTCGTCGCCCCCTCCGTCTCCCACCGTGTAGCCCTTTTGTGTGAGCTGCGAGGGGTGGATGCCATCAACCAGCCCGCGCAGCGCGGGAGAGGTGACAACATTGAAGGGGTTCTGTGGAAAGAAATCCGGGGCGAGCCCGGGCAGCGACCAGCCGCCGAGTTCGAGGATCGAGTCATCCACCGCATAGACGGTCACCTCGGCCCCGGCGACCGGAGAGCCGAGGCTGGTCACGGTGACCGAGCCGGTGACTTTTTCGCGCGGCTCGTAGGATGGTTTTGCGACCTGCGGTTTGACGTCGAGTTCCTGGGCTGGATTCTTGAGCGAGAACGCTCCGAAGCCGAACATCTCGCCCGGGATCCGGTCTCGGCCGCCGGGGTTCAGAGCATAGACGGTGACCCATGCGTTCGGGCCGAATTCCTCGCGCGTCGGGATTTCGATCTTGGTGGCGTTGCCTGGGAGCTCGACCGTGCGGGAGTCGAGGATGCGGTCGGTCTCGACCGTCACCCATGCGATCCCGCCCGAGGGCGACAGGACATCGAATGCCGCATTTTCTCCGACGATGACCGGCTGGTCCGGAGGCTTGACCACGAGCGTTTCATCGCTGCGGACCGGAAATTCGGATTCGCCCGGGCCGGTGACATCCGCGTGTGCGCTCACCTGGATGCTGCCCGGAACCGGTCCGGCCACGAGCACATAGCGACCGGGTTCTTTCGCTGGAAATTCGACAGTGCCGTTCGAGGGAACGTCCTTTGCCTCGAGGCGGATGAAGTCATCGAAATTCCGGTAGCGATAGACGAACGGCGCGATCTGTTCCTTCACCGACTTGGCTTTGACGATGTAGAGAACGGCCGGAACTTTCGCGGGGACCGGTTTGCCATCTTCGCGCGGGAGGGTGCGGAGTTCAAACCGGACGGTTCCCTCCGGACTGTCCACGATTTCCTTCACCCCGAGCGTGAGGTCATTCATCGTGACGTTGTCCGTCGTTCCGCCGGTGATCGTTTGTCCGTCGGGGCCGGTGACATCGACCTGCCAGAGGACCGTTGTGTTTGCGCGGTTGCCGGGATCGGGGAAGGGAGGTGCGCAGGTGAGCGTGGCCTGTCCGTTTCCATCCAGCGCCGTCTCGCCTTCAAGGGTCGCATCGAAGACCGGCGGTTTGACCGATTGGGAATACATGTCCACCTGGGTGAATCCGCTGTCATCCGTGCCGACATAATAGGTGCCATCATGGTCGCTCAGCCACCTGGCCTTCCACTTGACCCGGCTGCCGACATTCGGCGCGCCATGGAAATACCGGGAGGCGACCCGGAGCGCCGACTCGGCGGGCTTCGTGGTTTCTTCAGGTTCGCAGTTTACCGAAAACGGCGGGTTCCGGAATTCCTCGATTTTGAAAAGGGCCGGGGTTCCGGCGTCGGCGACGCCGAGCTTCGCGCGCACCCGGAACTCGCCGAGATCGCCCGATTCCGGCACGGTCCATGCCGCATCCCATCCGCCCGCGGCATTGACCTTCGACGTGCCGGATGCCATGACGTCATCCTGCCAGGCCTTGGTGATTTCCCATGTCACCGTCAGCCCTTCGGGAACCGTGAGCTTCCCGTCTTTTTTCTCGCGGACGAATCCCTTGATCTTGAGTTCCTGCCCGGGGCGGTAGAGCGGCCGGTCGGTCAGGATGCGGCCGAGGACGGCCGGCTGCGCCGAGAAATAGCTGGAGCCCGAGGAGAATTCCCCGTCCGGAGCCGCCGGCCAGAGCGTGGTTTTCCCGTCGTGTGCCGTCTGGAAAAACGATGCAGCCGTCGAGGCGGTGCGCGGAAAGCTGACGAGTCCGGCGGCGTCGGTCTCAGCAGACGCCACCTCCAGCAACTCCCTGGTCAGGAGTTGGACTCGGACTCCCGGCACCGGCTGGCCTGTTCCCATTGAAGCGGCTCGGATCGTGAGGTTCGTCGGGCTGAGCTTCTGTGTGAGCGCGAGATCGCCGAACCAGATGAGCGAGCGGTTGGCAACCTGTCTGCCTTCACTGGAACCGGCGGATGCCTCGATCACATACGGCCCGGAAAGGTCGCCTTTCCACTCCAGTTTTCGAAGCTCTTCTTTGTCATTCGTGACGGCGGGAAATTCCCCGTTGCCGACCACCTCGAGCCCGAGCGCATCGACCAGGAGTGGCTCGCCGTCCAAGGGCTCAACACTCAGCTTCTCAAGAACAGCCGGGAGTTTCTCGTTCGAGACCCGCGCGAGTCGCCAGCGGAGCGCACCGGTATTCGATTGGACGAACGCGAACCGCAGGCCGAGCGCGCCGCGCTGGCGGAATTCTCCCGGCGGGAAAAGGATCGTTGGCGGCTTGTGCGGGAACGTCGCGCCCCAGAGGGAATTCGCGGCCATCGGAAACCCTCGGTCTCCTGTGACGGCGGACGAGATGGTGACTTTGTAGCGGGTGTTGATGTCGAACTTTCCATCGACGTAGATCCGGTCGCCATCCTTGCGGAGCGCGAGATCGGCCACGGCCGGCTCGACGCTCACGGCATTTGCCGGGAGAGGGTCGTCGGAAAGCCGGGTCTGGAATTTGATTTCGATGTGTGGCTTGCCGGTTGCCCAGTTTCTTGCAGCGACGAAATCCACCGCGAGCGGGCGGGTGGTTCCGAGCGGGAAAACCCTGGGATATGCGAGCATGCGGCCGGCGTAGGCATCATGCACATCCTCGACGACGAGGTCGTAGTATGCGCCCACCGGCAGCGGATTGCGCGGGGTCGCCCGGATGGTGGTCGGCGTCGGGAGCGAATTGGCCCCAACGCCTTCCTCGACGCTGACCTGCGCGGGAAATTTTTCCCGTGTGGCGCGGTCCTGGAACCAGAGCCCACCGGCAATATCGTGGATGCGGACCGGATAGTTGAACTCCAGCGGAACGACCGGTCGGGAATTCAGCTGCCCGCGCTCGTCATACCAGCTCGAGACTTTGAGAGGGTCGGTGGCGAGTTCTACCCCCCACGTTCCGAGAGGTAGAGTGCTTCCGTCGAGCGTCTTCAAATCCTCCCGGAGCCGCAGGCGGTAGGTCTGTCCCGGAATCCGGGGACCGGTGACCACCCAATCGCCCGAGGACGGGAACCTCCAGAAAAAATTGGCATCAAGCGGCGGCCAGGCCACGACCGGAGACTCGCAGCCCTCGGTATCGATCTTGTCCGACGTGACGATCTCGGTCGGGAACGTGATGGTGAAATTCGCGAACGGCTCGATTTTTCCGTCTGCGGGAGAAATGCCCACGCCGCCTGCCTCGGGATCGTTGGTGAAAAGCCGTGCGTCTTCCGGAATTTCAAAAACCGGGGGAGGAGGAAGCGGAGAGACCGATGGCACCGGGCTCTTCGGCTTCGGTGGTGGCGGTTGCATGGCGGAGACCGTGCTGGTGATCACAAGAGCGGCGAGCAACCACTTTTTCATCGGGCTCCTTTCTCCGCCTTTTTCAAGGCATCCGCCGCCTCATTTGGCTGACCGAGCCTGGTGTGACAGGCCGCTTTCAATTTCCAGATCGAGGGGAATGGCTTGGCCGCGATCGAGCGGTCCGCGAAATCCAGCGCCAGAGGGAGGTTGGATTGTTCAAACGCCATTTCCGCGAGCCCGGCGTAGACATCGGCGAGGGTATCTGGCGGGGCCTTGAGGCCAGCCAGCTTTTGCGCGTAGGCGGTTGCGGCCGGGAAGTTCGCGAGCCGCCGGCTGACGGCGACCGCGAGGTGGAGGGCGGGAATGCTCGAGGGGTCCGCTTTCAGGATGCTTTCCACATCATCCATTGCGAGCAGGTATTGCGCGGCATCGTTCAGCCACGAGGCCCGTTGGAGCAGGGCCTGAAGGTCACCCGGCTTTTTTGACAGGTTGCCATCCGCCTCCACGATGCCACTCCTGGCTTTGCCGTCTTCCAGTGCAGCAGAAGTGTCCACCCGGCGTTCCAGCCGTGCCTTTGCAGAATCAATGCTGCCCGTGGCCACGAGGCCGCGGGCTTCGAGGATCTGACCGTAAACGGAATCCGGCCATGCCTTGAGGCCTGCGAGCGCCTCCGCCAAACTCCGGCCGGGAAGGCCCCCGTAGAGCCACCAGTAAGCTTTTTGAAAAGACACCGTCGGACCATTCTCCAGCTTGCCCAAAGCGCCTGTTTCCTCCATCGCCTTTTCGAGCCTTTCGAATCCGGGTTGGGCATTTTTCACCCGCTGCTCATCCGGTCCGCCGACCGAGGCTTTGCGGAAATCCGCCAGCGCACCCCCGGGGTCATCGGCGGCGAGCTTTGCTTCCGCCCGGTCGAGGAGGAGGTCGGTGTCGCTTTCCTCGTCGATGAGCGAGTCGAGCACGGCAATCTGCTCCTTTCGTTGGCCGGCTTTGGCGAGATAGTCCGCCAGGAGCAGCCGTGTCGCGCGGTCCTTCGGTGCTTCCGCCGCACGGCCCTGAAGGATTTTTACCGCCGCCTCGATCTTGTCGTCCCTGCGCCAGGCGACCTCCGCATTGGTGCGGGCAGCCAGGCCCGGCTCCGGAGGTGCCGCCAGGTTCAATGCCTGCAGCGCCAGTCCGTAGTCCGGAACCGCGAGCCACAGTCCGACCAGTTCCCGCACGGCATCGGGATCATTCGGATGGGCGTCGAGCCAGCGCCGGAGTAGTTCGATCTGCGCGTGGGTGTCATTTGCTTCCCTCGCCAGGTCGATCTTTTCGACAAGGTCGGAGGCAGCCTCCGCGAACGGCAGGGCTGAGGCAATCAGCAGGACCACAAGCGGGGCTCGCATGCTGGACTTTTGCCCCCGGGCCTCGGAATTCACAAGCCGATTCATCGATTTTTGTCCCGGATGAGGCGGATTGGGTTCTTCGGACCGGCGGGGCGGGGATTTCCCGTCAGTCCGCCCGGCTGAAAAACCTGACGATCGCGGCAACGAGGCCCGGGATGTCGTGGGAACGGGCTTCGACATCAACCGGCATGCCGAGGCCATTCAGGGTTTTTGACGTGATCGGGCCGATGCTGGCGTGGTGGACGCCCTGGTGACGGGGAAATTTCAACGCGTGAAAATTTTCTGCGGTCGACGAGCTGGTGAACGTGACGAGGTCGGCGCCCTCCTCGCGGAACCTCAGGATCCCCGCTTCATCGCCCGCGGCGGGGACCGTCTTGTAGGCGGCCACATCATCGACGATGGCCCCCTTTCGCGTCAGTTCTTCAGCGAGGATTTCCCTGGCCCCCTCGGCGCGGGGCAGAAGAATTTTCAAGTTCTCGACGCTCGTTTCTTTTTCGAGGGCCTTGATGACTTCCTCGGCCACATATTTATCCGGCTGGACATCGACCTGGAGACGGAACGCGCGCACTTTGGCAGCCGTCGCAGGGCCGATCGCGGCGATCCTTGCGCCACCGAGATCGCGCGCGTCGTGATAGATCTCGAAGAACGCTTTGAAAAATGCGTCCACGCCGTTCGGGCTTGTGAAAACAATCCAGTCGTAGCCATGGCTGTAGGCCACGGTTTCGTAGAACTCGCGTTTGTCCGGCGCGGGCTCGATCCGGATCAGCGGCATCTCGAAGGCGTCGGCGCCGAGCGCGCGGAGTTGGGAGACAAGCTCCCCCGCCTGGCTTTGCGTCCGGGTGACCGCGATCCTCTTCCCGAAGAGCGGCAGCGATTCAAACCAGTTCAGCTTGTCGCGGAGTGCAACGACCCCTCCAAAGACCGCCACGGCGGGGGCCTTGAAGGCAGCCTGTTCGGCCTTGACGGCGATATCGGAAAGTTTTCCGGTGAGGGTTTGCTGGCGCGGGGTGCTCGCCCATCGGACCAGCGCGGCCGGCGTCTCCCCGTCCATCCCGGCATCCAGAAGACCGGCGGTGACCTTTGCGAGGCGTTCGATGCCCATAACCATGACTTTCGTTCCCGGGGTTTTCGCCAGCGTTTGGAAGTCGATCGGCGATTCCGTTTTTGCGGGGTCCTGGTGTCCTGTGAAGATGGTGAGCATCGTGTTGTGCGCACGGTGGGTGACCGGGATTCCGGCGTAGGAGGGCGCCGCAAGCGCCGAGCTGATGCCGGGGACGACCTCGAATGCACATCCCGCTTCCGCGAGGTCAGACGCCTCTTCTCCTCCCCTTCCGAATAGATACGGGTCCCCGCCCTTGAGTCGCACGACAGTTTTTCCCGCCCGGATTTTTTTGACGAGAAGGCCGGTGATTTCGGCCTGCTGCATCGAGTGGTTGCCGGCCGTTTTTCCGGCGTAGATCCGCTCCGCGCCCTCCGGGGCCCAGTCGAGTAAAGCCGGGTTGCTCAGGTAGTCATAGACGACGACATCCGCCTTTTCGAGGCACTGCCGGCCTTTGATGGTCATCAGGAGCGGATCCCCCGGACCCGCACCCACCAGATAGCAAATTCCTGTCGGCATCCCTGAAGAATGGACGGAAATCAGGCGGCGATCAAGGAATCCGGCTTCATGTGTCCCTTTTGGGTCAGCCAGAAGCGGAGGTCGCCGATCGTCATCGGGGCCGCGAAGAGGTATCCCTGTCCGTATTCCACGCCGATGCCCCTCAGGTAGTCGGCCTGGTTGGTTTTCTCGATGCCCTCTGCGATCATCTCCATTCCGCAGGACCGGCCGATCGATACGATCTGGTCCACGAGGCCGGAACTTTTCCCTTCGGTGGAAATGCCGTCCACGAATGCCTTGTCCACCTTGAGGAAATCGAACGGGAAGAGAGAGAGGTAGCGCAGGTTGGAATACCCGGTGCCGAAGTCGTCCACGGCCAGCCGGATTCCGAGGTCCTTCATGACGCGGAGCTGCACGAGGGCGGCATCTGTGAGCGAGGTGCTTTCCGTGAGTTCGAAGGAGATGTTTTCGTAGGAATACCGTCCTTTGATCAAACGGTCGACGTGGGCGGGGAAGGACGGGTTGATGAGGGTCTGGACGGGGATATTGATCGCCGCATGGAGATGAGGGTATGCTGCGAAAACCGGGGCCAGCTCATCAAGCGCCCTGACCATCATGCATTCGGTGAGCTGGGTGATGAGTCCGGTGCGCTCGGCCTCGGGGATGAAAGCCAGCGGCGGGATCAGTCCGCGGACCGGATGCTTCCAGCGCATCAGCACCTCCATGCCAACGCAATATCCGGTTTGCAGGTTCAGGATCGGCTGATAGTGGGCGATGACTTGCTTCAGGCGAGCCGCCTCGCGCAGCTCCGCTTCCAGCGAGAGAGTCTGGGCTGTGACCATCCTGGCCGCCATGAAAAAACACAGGGCCAACAATAGGGCCGGCGCGCTGTAGATCGGAAGTTTCCGGCCCCACAGCGCCCAGAGCACCGGCTTGGGCAGAATGGCCACGACCGAGTAGTCATACCCGGGCACCCTACGCGCAAAGATCAGCTCCCCATCCGTCTCGGAAAGTCCGGAAGCCGGGGGCTTGGCAGGGGGCTGGGCCACGTTCCAGGCATTCAGGGAGTAGTCCAAAACGTTGCCGTCTGGCTCGAGAAAGTAGATTGCATGGTTGTTCTTACGGTCCCCGTAACGCATCAGCTCGCCAACGCTCTGCAGGGGGATCGAAAGAGCCCAGAAGTAGTTTTTCCCGGGGTTGTAATTCAGCGTGATCGCATCCGCCTTTCCTCCCTGTTCGGTTCTGGAGAAGATTTTGACATCGCCGGAAGGAGCAAGCCGGCAGAGCTTTCCCTCCACCGGAAACGGATGCTCCACGATTCCGATGTCCGTGCAGACGAGTTTTCCGTCCTTCACCAGCCAGGCCTCGCGGTAGAGCGTGCTATCGAGGACAAGGCGGCGCAGCAGGGCAGCGGTTTGCTTGGAGACCTCACCGCCGGTGGTCTGATCCAAAAGGGTCAGCTTTGAGCGGGCTCCGCTGACGATCCGGGAGATGGCATCCGTCCATGCAGCCGTTGTATCCTCCATCGATTCGATCGCGCTCAGGCGGGCCTGGCGGTAGGAGAACGTCGCCGAGCCGACAATCACCCCGACCATCGCGATCACGGCAAGGAGGAGAATCAGGAGGCGGAACGTGCGGTTTTGGAGGGCAGGGAATGGCATTTTTTCTTTTTTTGATCTCCAAGCCGAAGGTGTGCCGATTCTATCAATTCCCGCAGAGTTTGAAAAGAGAGGACGTGAAAGATTCTTTCCCATTGCGCCGGCGGCGCTGACGTGGAAAATATCCGTCCATCAGTAAAAAATATTACAGTTGGGAACGCGAGGATCGCCGGAAGCCGTTTTACACGCGCAAGCGGCTCTGGATTCCTATTGTGGTGATGGCGCTCGGGGCCTTTGCGGCCTGGGTGGGGTTCGGCATCCTTTCTTTCCAATACGAAAAGCGGGCGGAGGAGTTCGACCTCACGAAGGTCGGGGAGATGGAGTCCGCCTCGATCCTCTTCGACCGCAACGGAAGCGAATTCGGGAAGCTCTTCATTCAGAACCGCCAGCCGGTCCCGTTTGACAAGCTTCCGCCGATGCTGGTCAAGGCAGTGATTGCCGCCGAGGACAACAAGTTCTACGAGCACGACGGGGTGGACTATATGGGCATCCTGAGGGCGGCGATCGCCAATTACCGGCGCGGAAAAATCTCGCAGGGGGCCAGCACGGTCACCCAGCAGCTCGCGCGGAATTCCTTCGAGCTCCGCGAGCGGACCTACCAGCGAAAGCTCATCGAGATGTTCCTCTCCTGGCGGATCGAAAAGAACTTCACGAAGGAACGGATCATGGAACTCTACCTGAACCGCGTCTATTTCGGGAGCGGGTTCTATGGTGCTGAGGCTGCGGCCCGCGGGTATTTCGGGCGTCCCGCGAAGGACCTCGACATCGGCCAGTGCGCGATGCTTGCGGGCCTGCTCAAAAGCCCGCAGGCGCTCTCCCCCTGGAACAACATCGAGGGAGCGACTGAGACCCGGAATTTTGTCCTGCAAAGGATGCGGGAAATGGGGTTCATCACCCGGGAGCAGCTCCGCGAGCAGACTGAGATGAAGCTTTACGTGGTCAAGCGAATGAACCCGTTCAAGGTCTCCTACGCGGTGGATCTCATCCGCCAGCAGGCGATCAAGGCGCTCGGTTTCGATCAGGCGATGAACGGGGGATACCGGATCGAGACAACCCTGGATTCCGAGATGCAGCGCACGGCGGACCGCGCGGTTCGCGACACGCTTTCCCAACTCGAGTCTACACCCGGCTACACCCACCCGACGTTTGCCAAATACCGGGAGACGACCAAGGCGATCGAGGACTCGATCAACCGGGGGAATATGTCGGTGAAAATGCCGGAGCCAAAATACCTCCAGGGGGCCGCGCTCGTCCTCGACAACGCAACCGGCGGCATTCTCGCCATGGTGGGCGGAAGGGACTTCAAGCACAGCGAATACAACCGCGCGGTTCAGGGAACCCGGCCAGCCGGCACGGCGTTCACCCCCTTTGTTTTTGCCGCAGCCTATGAGTCCGGGATTTTTCCCGGGGAGATTGTCCAGGATGCCTGCATCGACAACCGCTATGTCATGGTCGGCGGGGAAACCGGGATTTTGGGGGAGTGGGGGGTCGAGCGGCCGGATAACGAATACGAGGGCGCGATGACGACCCGGGATGCCCTCGTCAAGGGCAAGAACTCGGCAACCGTCCGTCTCGGGATGAAGGCCGGTTTGGATGCCCTCAAAAAAACGGCGGCGGCGGCGGGAATGACCTCCCCGCTCCGCGACTATGCGAACAGCTTTCTCGGGAGCAGCGAGGTCACCCTCGACGAACTCACCCTCGCCTACACGGTTTTCCCCAACAGCGGGGAGCGCCCGGCCGAGGCTCAGATCATCCGCCGGATTCTGGATTCGGAAGGAAAGGTCATCTATGAATCGCCGAGGAAGATGGTTCGAGCGATCTCGCCCACGACCGCGTTCCAGGTTCATGCCGGCCTGGCCGATATCATGCAGCGCGGCGCCGGTGCGGGCGCAGTGGAGTTCGGGCTCACCCCGATGCCGGTGGCTGGAAAGTCCGGGACCGCATACAATTTCACGGACACCTATTTTTTCGGTTACACGAACGCGGTGACCTGTGGCGTGTGGGTCGGGTTTGACAAGCCGACGAAAATTTTTCGCGGGGCCTTCGGCAAGGACCTTGCCCTTCCGATCTGGACGAAAATCATGAACTCTGCGGCCAAGCCGTTTCCGCCGTTGCCGGTCAGCAGGCCCTCCGAGCTTCAGGAGGTGGAAATCTGCCGGACTTCGGGCCTGCTTGCGACCCCGAAATGCCAGATCGATGTGACCGATGCCGGCGGTGCGATCTCCAGCTCCCAGCCGCTTTCCTACACGGAATATGCGACCGCGAGCCAGGTGCCCCTGATCCGCTGCGACATCCATGGCGGCGGGGTGAGAAATTACGCCAAGCAGTTCGACGAGGCCGGATGGCCACGCGCCGCAACAGCCGTGGATCTCTCGACGATCCGGCCGGTGGCGGTTTCAGCTCCGACATTGCTCGGCTTCAACGACGTGTATCAGGCTGTCCGCCCGGGCATGGAGCAGCTCGATGACGGTTCGATCCCGGTGGCGCGGGCCATCCCGGTGACCAAGGATGCTCCGGAGGGCACCGCACCGGAGCCGGGCGCACCGGCCACAACCGATGCCCCGGCCCAAGTGGCCGCGCTGCCGGTCGAGGAGCCGGAAGTTCGCAAGGCGGAGAGCGTCGCTCCCCTGGATTCGCCGCTCGACCGGCCGGTCATCCAGCTTCCCCCGCCTTCTCCGATCGACTTCCAGTGAGCAACGGCCGACTACACTCCGGAACTGCCCTGGTTGCCTGCCTTCTGACTTTTGCGGCTCCGCTTCCGGCTGAGGAGGTGCTCGCCATTTCGCTTGAGGATGCGATCAGGATGGCGCTGGGAAAAAATTTCCAGATCCGGGCCGAGCGGTTCACTCCGCAGATCGCCCGCGCCCGCCAGCTTTCGGCGTCCGGGAAATTTGATCCCGTCGCGGAGGTCTCGGTGACCTACGACGAAAACAACCAGGAACTTCGCACGCTGAACAACGAGCTGGTCGCTCCCGTGGCGGTTGGCGGCGAGACCCCCGACCTCTTTGCGCGCACGACCGGACTTGAGGTGGATTCCAGCATCTCCGGCCTCAGCCCGTGGGGGATGACGTATGACCTCGGCGCCTCCACCACCAGGAACACCGACAACCGGATCTCGAACGAGAAGTTCAACTCGTTCTTCGGACTCTCGCTCACCCAGCCGATCCTGAGGAATTTCGGGACGGATGTGAACCTTGCCCAGCTGCGGATCGCGCGCGCCGACCGTGCGATCTCGGAATGGACGCTCCGCGAGAAGATCATCCAGGTCGTCACCGACACGGTGAACACCTACTGCGACCTCTTTGTGGCCAAGGAAAACCTCGGCGTCGAGGAACGCTCGCGGTCGCTCGCAGCCCAGCTCCTTTCTGACAATCTCAAGCGCGCGGAAATCGGGGTCATGTCGCCGCTCGATGTCATGCAGGCCCGCGCGGATCTTGCCGCCCGCGACGAGCGGGTGATCGTTGCCAAGCGCACGATGCTCGACAACGAAAACTTCCTCAAGCAGCTCGTCACCGACGAGGTCTTCCGCGTCCTACAGACACAGGTCGAGATCAAGTCCCTGCCCGACCTCCCTGATGCGAGGGCCGACAGGGAAAAGGATTTTCCCCTGGCTTTCCAGATGCGACCCGACTACCGGCAGGCGCTTCTCGAATTGCAAAAGCGCCAGATCAACGTCGTCTTTGCAAGGAACCAGACCCTCCCGCGCCTCGACCTCGTGGCCAGCTTCGGGGTCAACGGGATCGACTCCTCGCTTGCGGTGAGCTTTCAGCGCGTCAGCGGCCAGGATACCAACAACTTCGCATGGACGGCCGGCGTCGTGGGCAGCCTTCCCATCCCCAACCGCGAGGCGCGCGGGGAATCCGAAGCCAAACAGCTCGAGACCGCCCGCGCGCTCGTCGAGCTCAAACGCCTCGAGCAATCCATCCTCGTCGAGGCCGACAACGCCGCCGGTCAGATCGAGACGACCAGGGAGCGCATCGCCGCCACATCCTCCGCCCTCGAATTCGCCCGGATGACCCTCGATGCCGCCCAGACCCGCCTCGCCAGCGGGACCACCACCACATTCGAAGTCCTCCAGTTCCAGCGCGACTTTGCCACCGCCGAGATCAGCGCCATCCGCGCCCGCGCCGACCACATCCGCGCAATCGCCGCATACGCACGCGTCACCGGCCTCACCCTCGCGAAAAACCGGATCTCCATCGAATAACCGGAATTTTTTCTTTGCGCCCGCCCGCCGAAACAGGCATCTTTCCCTGCTCTCATTGCCTCGTGGTGTAACGGTAGCACAAATGATTCTGGATCATTTTGTCATAGTTCGAATCTATGCGAGGCAGCCAGTTGATGGTCAGTAAGTTTCGGCGAGTCGATAATCTCCTGTTTTTTCGACGCTTGCACTTTTTCGGGTAATCTCCGGTGGCACTCAGGGAATTGGGACGGACGATTCGTTCGGAGATGCCCATGCCTTCCTACGAAGAGAGGAAAACATTGTTGAGGAATCGGAAGAACCGTCTGCTCAGTCGGAGTTTATCCGACACTGGGCGGAAGTCGCGGGTCGCGTTGTTGATAAGCTTCCCATTGAGCCTTCATCGAGGGCAACACCTTTGCGGCTTCATGCTCCCCCCGATAGGACTCATATCCCGATTTTTATTGTTCACCGATAAACTCAACGCCATTTTTATTCGCTATAAAAATACGAGGCTGCTCTTTTCTTGGGAATGGCGGACTCGGCTGGCTTCAATAGGCCGAGTGTTTTCAGCGCGATTAGCCCCGGCGAATTGAATCAATGGCGCAGAGGAACGATTACTACGCCGAATGTCTGGTATGGCAGATGTTTCTTGACGATACGTCCGATATATCGGACATTTCAACTATGCCAAACGTCTCTTCGATTCCGCTTCCCGCCGGGCATGCGCTTCGCAAGCTCGGGCGTGATCTTGCCTTGGCGCGGCGTAAGCGCGGCATCTCCACTGCGGATATGGCCACCCGGCTATTTGTCAGCCGGGATACGTTGTGGCGGATGGAACGGGGCGACCCAAGCGTTTCTGCCGGAACTCTGGCGACCGCCGTCTTCGTGCTTGGTCTGCATGAACGATTGGCAAATCTCGCTGCACCTTCGAGCGACGAGCTTGCCCTGAGCCTTGATGAGCAGCGATTGCCTAAACACATCCGCCGTTCTCGCGCCCGATGAGCCTCGAGGTTCACATCGACTGGCAGGGAGGCACTCACCTCGCCGGGAATCTTTTTGCGGCAGAACAAGGCACGACCGTGTCGTTTGAGTATTCCCCGCAGTGGTTGCGTCGGGAGGGAAGTTTTGCAATCGACCCGACATCGCTTCCGCTGCGCCCCGGGATGTATCATAGCGCGACGCTGTTCGGCGCGATTCAGGACTGCGGACCAGATCGGTGGGGCAGGCTGTTGATCGAGAGAGCCGTCCGGAAAAAGCTGCTGAGCCAGAAACCGTATCGCGAGATCGATTATGTTCTGGCGCTGGATGACAGTTCCCGAATCGGGGCGCTGCGTTTCCGTGCGCGTCCGGGCGAGCCGTTCCTGGCTGTGGGGACCGGCGTGATTCCTCCCATCGTGCGCCTGGCCGCTTTGCTGCGCGCGGCAGACGCCATTCACAGCAAAACCGAGACCGCTCAAGATTTAAGATTTCTTCTCGGAGAAGGTTCGCCGCTGGGCGGAGCGCGACCGAAGTCAGCGGTTACGTTGGATGACGGCAGCCTGGCGATCGCAAAGTTTCCAAAGCCTGACGACACCCGCGACATCGGTGCCGGCGAAATCCTCGCGCTTGAACTCGCCCGCAATGCCGGAATCCAAACCGTGGATCATCAATTGGTTTCTGTCGGTTGGCAGAGTGTGGCGGTCATCTCTCGCTTCGACCGCGTTTCCGAAAACCGGATTCCTTTTATTTCGGCGGCAAGTCTGTTGGGATTGGCTCCAGGCGAACCCGGGGCATACACGATGATCGCGGATGCCATTCGGCAATTTGGAGACGACGTTGCCTCCGATCTTCGGGAACTTTGGCGGCGGCTGATCTTTTCGCTGCTTGCCAGCAACTATGACGACCATCTGCGCAACCACGGATTTCTGATGCGAGAACAGGGACGCTGGTGTCTTTCTCCGGCGTATGACATCAACCCGGTGCCGGAGATTGATCGTTCCCGCGTGAACAAGACCCCCATCACTGAGGATCACGAGGATTCCGGAATCCCGGTCGCCCTATCCGTCGCATCCCGATTTGGCCTGAAACAGCAGTCTGCAAAAGCCATCCTCGGCGAAGTCTTTTCTGCCGTCTCGGCATGGCGCAACAAAGGGAGGCTCTTGCGGATCAGGGCGGACACACTCGACGCATATGCCAGCAGTTTCGAGAATCCCCACATGCAAGAAGCCGCAGGCTTGCTCGGGAAGAAGTGATCCCTGTCGCCCATGGTGCATCTGCAGGCCTTCACGGAACTGGCCGCGTTTTGCTGGGGACGCCGGCGTGCGTGCGCCGGTCACCAAACGCTTGGGAGAGGAGTTTGCCTCGTCGATGAACAAACTCTGAGCCAAGACCGACCGGCTTCCATGTCCGGGCCCGGCCCGTACAGGCGGAGGATTCCCTTGACCAAGGGACCCGGGCGAAAGAAAACAAGGGCCGATGATTTCCCTGACCGTTCCTGTTTACAACGAGCAAGACGCGCTGGAGCCGCTGTTTGAAAAAGTGCATGCGGTCATGCAGCGCCATGGCCTGCCGTGGGAAATCATATTCGTCAACGACGGCAGCCAGGACGGCAGCGCAAAGATCCTCGACCGGCTCGCGGAGCGCCATCCGGAGGTGAAGGTTGTGCACTTCCGCAGGAATTTCGGGCAGACCGCCGCGATGATGGCCGGGTTCGATTTCGCCAGCGGCAGCACGATCATCCCGATGGATGGGGACGGGCAGAACGATCCCTCGGACATCCCCCGCATGCTGGCGAAGCTCGACGAAGGGTTCGAGGTCTGCTCCGGGTGGAGGAAGGACCGGCAGGACAACGCGATCCAGCGCAACCTTCCGAGCATCATGGCAAACAAGCTCATCTCCGCGGTCTCGGGAGTCGCCCTGCACGATTTCGGCTGTTCGCTGAAGGCCTACCGGTCCGAGGTCATCAAGGGGGTGCGCCTCTACGGCGAAATGCACCGGTTCCTCCCGATCTACGCGAAATGGCACGGGGCACGGATCACGGAAATTCCCGTCAACCACTACGCCCGGGCGTCCGGAAAATCGAAATACGGGCTCGAGCGGGTCCTGAAGGTGCTGATGGACCTGGTGACGGTGAAGTTCCTCGACAAGTATATGATGAAGCCGATGTATCTCTTCGGCTTCTGGGGCATGGTCTTCTTCGCGGCATCCGTGATCTTTACTCTGTTGACGCTGTATATGCGGACGCTCGGGTATTATTTCACCGCGACCCCGCTGCCGATGATGGCGGTATTTTCCTTCATGACCGGGATGATCTGCTTCCTGATGGGGCTTCTGGCCGAGATGATCACCCGGACGTTCCACGAGTCGCAGAACAAATCGACTTACCTCATCAGCTCGACCCGAAACCTGGAGAAGCCGGCGGAGGAGACCTGATGTGCGGGATCGCCGGATTTCTCGGCGCGGGAGATCGTGAGGATCTCCAGGCGATGACCGCGCGGCTTGCGCACCGCGGTCCGGACGCGGAGGGCTTTTTTGTGGACGCGGAGGAGGGAGTCTATCTCGGTCACCGGAGGCTCTCGATCATCGACCTTGGCGGCGGCGCGCAGCCGATGGCGTCCGAAGATGGAAACCTGATCGTCGTCTTCAACGGGGAAATCTACAACCACCGGGAGCTGAGGGCGGAGCTCGCAGCGAAAGGCCACGTCTTCGTGACGGACCACTCGGACACAGAGGTCCTTCTGCACGGTTGGAGGGAGTGGGGTGAGTCTCTCGTCGAAAGGCTCAATGGCATGTGGGCGTTCGCAATCCGGAACAACAGCTCGCGGCGGATATTTCTGAGCAGGGACCGCTTCGGGAAAAAGCCGCTCTACTATTTCCACAACAAAGACACATTTGCGTTCGCCTCGGAGCTGACAGCGCTCCTCCGGCATCCCCTCGCCCCCCGGAACGAGTCGGAGATCTCGCGCGTGAAATTTCTGGCCCACGGGCTGATCCCCGCCCCTCATTCCGCGATCGATGGGATCTGGAAGCTGCCGGCCGGGCACAACCTTTCCGTCGGTGCGGACGGCCTGAAGGTTAGCCGCTACTGGCGATATCTCATCGAGCCTTTGGAGCCGGCCCGGACCGATGATTCGCTTGCGGAGGAACTGCGCGACCTGCTGCTTCGCGCGACAAGGCGGCGGCTCGTGGCCGACGTGCCGCTCGGGATCTTCCTCAGCGGCGGGATCGATTCCTCGCTGATCGCAGCGCTTGCCGCCAGCGAAGCCGGGGGCGGCTCGCTCCAGACATTCACCATTGGATTTTCAGAGCCCACCTTCGATGAGTCCGCCCCGGCGCGGCGCATGGCGGAATTTCTCGGCACCGCGCACCGCCAGGAAATGCTCAGTCTGGATGCCGCGGTGGATGTCCTGCCCCGGATCCTCGACAATCTCGACGAGCCCCAGGGTGACAGCTCGCTGCTGCCCACCTGGCTCCTCTGCCGGTTTGCACGGCGGCATGTCACCGTTGCCCTCGGTGGGGACGGCGGGGACGAGCTTTTTGCAGGATACGATCCGTTCCGGGCGCTGAAGCTTGCGGGCATTTACTCGAACCTTGTCCCCCGCCCGCTCCACGAGGCTCTCCGCCTGCTCGCAGCCCGCCTGCCGGTCTCCCACAAAAACATCAGCCTCGACTTCAAGATCAAGCGCACGCTCCGCGGGTTGAGCCACCCGCCGGAGCTTTGGAACCCGGTGTGGATGGGCGCGCTGGAACCGGACGAACTCGCGCGCGCCACGGAATCGCGTTTCAGCATCGAGGAGATCTACGGCGAGGCGGTCAATACCTGGGAGGAATGCGCCAGCAGCAATCCGGTGGACCGCGCGCTGCAATTCTTCACTGAGATCTATCTGCAGGACGGCATTCTTGCCAAGTCCGACCGCGCGAGCATGATGAACTCGATCGAGGTGCGCAGCCCGTTCCTCGATATCGAGGTGGCGGATTTTGCCAGAAAGCTCTCAAGCCGGTTCAAGCTCCGCGGCGGGACAACAAAATATCTCCTCAAGCTCGCCGCCCGGCCGCTGCTCCCGCCGGACGTTATCGGTCGAAAGAAAAAAGGGTTCGGCTCCCCGATCGGACCCTGGCTGCGTTCGGGACGTATCGCGCCGGCCCCGGCAGGCAGGTTCCTCCGGGAAAAGCTGGGAGCCCACATCACCGGAAAATCCGACGAACGCCTCTACCTCTGGTGCGAATACGTCTGGCAGCAGTGGCAGGCACGTCTCGGACAATGAAAAAAATCCTGCACGTCATCGACAGCCTGCACCTGGGCGGTGCCCAGGAAGTCGTCATGAACCTCGCCACCTGCGGGAATACGGCGGAGTTCCGCCACGAGGTCGCCACCATGCATGGGCGCGGAGTTTACTGGGAGAGGATGGCGGCTCTCGGGATCCCGCTTCACTCGCTGTCGCCCCATAAGTTCTTTCCATGGTATGCGGCCAGCCTGCCGGCCCTGTTGACCCGCAAAAATTTCGACGTCCTGCACTGCCACCTTGTGGCCTCGAACATCTTCGCGAAGCCGGCCGGCGCGCTCTGCGGGGTTCCTGTCATCATCAACCACGACCACACGAACGACGACTACCGGGCAAACGACCGCGTCCGGCTCGCGCTCGACGCGCTTTCCAACCGCCTCGCCACCCACCTCATTGCGGTCTCGGATTCGTGCAGAAAATTTCTGATCGAGCGCGAGCGCGTGCCCGCGGAAAAAATCACGCTCGTCCAGAACGCGATCGACCTCGCGAGGTTTTCGCGGGCATCCGGCTCCCGCGGGGAGGCCAGGCGGATGCTCGGGCTTCCGGATGACGTTTCCGTCGTGGCGGGGGTCGGACGCCTGAATCCGCAAAAAAATTTCACGCTCTTCATCCGGATCGCGGCGGAGGTTTCCAGACACCACCCGGAGACGGTTTTTCTGATCGCCGGCGATGGCCCGGAGGACGGGCTTCTGAGGCGGTGCGCCAAAGAAGCTGGCCTCGGGGAACGGATGGTATTCTGCGGCTACGTCGCCGATACGAGGTCCGTTTACCTTGCGGCCGATGTCCTCCTCATGCCATCCCTATTCGAGGGGCTCCCGATGACCCTTCTTGAAGCCATGTCGATGGAGGTGCCGGTCGTGGCCTCGGCACTCGATGGCATCGCGGAGGTTGTCGAAGACGGGCTTGACGGGTTTCTGGCGCAGCCGGGCGCGACAAAAATCTTCGCAGAAAAAATCTGCAGCCTGCTCGGTGATCCTGAAATGGCCGCTCAGGCAGGACGGGCGGCATCGGAAAAAATTGCATCGCGGTTTTCTGCGTCCAGGATGTGCGCGGAGGTCGAAAAAATCTACCGGAGGTTTCTGGCATGAAGATTCTGACGCTCTGCTACGAATACCCTCCTGTCGGCGGCGGAGGCGGACGAATGGCCCATAATGTCGCCGCGGCACTGGTGCGGCGCGGGCATGCGGTCAGGGTCCAGACCGCCTGGCTCGGGGGGCTCCCGCACAGGGAGCTTGTCGATGGGGTGGAGGTCTTCCGCTCGTTTGCATTCCGGAAACGCGCCGACTACTGCACGGTGCCGGAGATGGCCGGCTACCTCGCCACTTCGTTTTTCCCGGCTCTCCGGCATATCCGGACCTGGCGGCCGGATGTCATCCACGCCCATTTTGCGGTCCCGACCGGGGCCCTTGCGCTGGCCTGCCGGGCGGTCGCCGGAACTCCCTACGTTTTGACCGCACACCTGGGCGACCTTCCGGGAGGGAATCCGGACCAGACCGCAGGCCTCTTCCGGGCCTTGAACCCCCTTATCCGGCCGGTCTGGAAAAATGCCGCCGCGATCTCTGCCAGCAGCAGTTTCGCGGCAGGCCTCGCCAAGGCCGCCTACGGAGTCGAGCCCCGGATCATTCTCAACGGAATTTCCATGGGGGGCAAAGCCGCTGAGGCGATCCCTCCGTCAGGCGTGCTTGAGCTCGCCGCCATCGGTCGATTCAATCCCCAGAAGAATTTCCCCTGGATGATCCGCGCCCTCTCGGGATGCAAATTTCCGTGGCGTCTCACGCTCATCGGCGACGGGGCCCGGCGCGCAGAGATCGAATTGGCCATCCGCGAGTGCGGACTGGAGTCCCGGATCCGGCTCATGGGGTGGGTTCCGGAGGATGCCATGCGGGAGGTGCTTTCCCGCACCGACATCCTTCTCATGCCATCAACTTCGGAAGGAAATCCGGTATCCGCCATCGAGGCGCTCAAGCTCGGCGTCGCCGTGCTGGGCAGCAACATCGGCGGGCTCGCCGATCTGATCGAGGACGGAAAAAACGGTTTCGCTGTTCCGATCGAATCCCCCGCTCCATTTCAGGAAAAGCTCGCCCGGCTTGCGGCCGACCCGGTTGCCCTCCACGCGATGAAATCCCGAAGCCTCGAAATCGCAGCGCGGTTCGATATCGAATCGATCGCCGGATCGTTCGAGTCCTTCCTTAAAAATTCCGCGTCCGCACAGTAAGGCCCGTCTACTTGTTCTTTTTCGCCTCGGCGAGCAACTGCCTTTCGGCCTCCACCCAGTCTCCGGTCGAGTCGCCCGGCCAGCCCATCTTCTCGCGCCTCTCCGCGATAAAATACGCGCGCAGCGCAATCTCTTCGCTGGAAAAAACAGGGGTTTTCTTCGGAGTCGCCGCCGCCTTCGCGGGGGCTTTCGCTTTCTTTGGCTTCGCCGGCTCGGGAGCCGACTCGACAACGGCCCCCTGTGGCACAGGTGCGGCCTTTTTCACCTTGGCATCAGACTTTTTCCCGGCGGACTTTTTGTCTTTGTGTTCCTTATCGGATTTCTTCTTCGACATAACAGCCCCTTTGTGCAACCGAAACGTCCCGCGTTGCAAAATAAATCTTCAAAAAAATCCGTGGCGAATTAGTCTGCGGCCTATGACGGCATTCCTCATTCGGTGGGCGGTGACGACGGTTGCGGTCTTTGCTGCGGAAAAGCTGATCCCCGGTATCAGCTGCGATACGACCGGAGCCCTCCTGGGAGCCTCGCTCCTGCTGGGAATCATCAACGCGTTCATCCGCCCGGTTCTGCTCCTTCTCAGCCTGCCGTTCATCATCGTGACGATGGGGCTCTTCATCTTTGTGGTGAACGCCCTGCTTCTGATGCTGGTGGCGGCGCTGATCCCGGCCTTCCATGTCGACGGCTTCTGGAGCGCGTTTTTCGGGGCGATCATCATCGGGATCGTCAGCTGGATCCTCAGCTCGTTTTTCCGGACCAGCGACGGCAGGATCCACGCGATCACCCACCACCCGTCGATGAAAAAGGCCGACGCCCGGACGCTGAGCTAAGCCGTCCATGAGCGCAATTCCCAAGCACGATCTCCAGGTAAAAATCTGCGGCATCACGAATCCCTACGACGCACGGGTTTGCTTGGAAGCCGGCGCCGACGCGCTCGGATTCAACTTTTTCTCCGGTTCGAGCCGTGCACTGGACCCCTCCGATGCGCTCCCCTGGATCCGCGACCTCAGCCCCTGCGTTCTGCGCGTGGCGGTGGTTGTGAACCCGGACGCGGAACTGCTGACGAAGCTACTCGCGGCGGAATGCTTCGACTGGATCCAATTCCACGGGGATGAGACCCCGGGATTTTGCGCTGCTGCGGGCTTCAAGCTCTGGGTCAAGGCGATCCGGGTCATGGACCTTGCCGCCCTGGATAAAGCCCTGGAGTTTGAGACTTCGGAGCTTCTTCTGGACGCCTGGCGCCCCGATGCCTATGGCGGCACTGGGACCCGGCTCGACTGGGATCTTGTCAGGGGATTTGTCGCAAAAAACTCCGACCGCAAATTTCTCCTCGCCGGCGGGCTCAATGCCCACAACGTCCGGCAGGCGGTCCGGATCGTGCGCCCGCACGGGGTGGATGTCGCCAGCGGGGTCGAGCTGACACCGGGGAAAAAGGAAGAATACCTCGTCCGGGAATTTGTCCGGATCGCGAAAACGGCCTGATCCGCGCCTGAGCGGGATTGCAATGCACGGGTGAGGAGGATAGGTTCCAAGCTTTCATGTGCCCGATCATCTACCTGGACAACAACGCGACCACGCAGGTCGCCCCCGAGGTTTTGGAGACGATGCTCGCCTGGCTTGGAGCGGAGGGATACGGGAATCCTTCGAGCGCATACGGGCTCGGGCGCGCTGCGGCGGCCGCCCTTGAGGTGGCGCGCGGGCAGGTCGCGGGGCTGGCGGGATGCCGGGCGGATGAGATCATTTTTACAAGCTGCGGAACCGAGTCGATCAACACGGCTGTCCAGTCGGCGCTGGCGCTGGATCCCGACAAGCGGCACGTCATCACGACGGCGGTCGAGCATTCGGCGACGATCAAGCTCTGCGAGCATCTGGCCCGGCGCGGATACGAGATCACCTGGCTGCCGGTGGACTCTTCCGGCGGCCTCGATCTGGACCAGCTCGCCGCGGCCATCCGTCCGGAAACAGCCCTGATCACCCTCCTCTGGGCAAACAATGAAACCGGCGTCCTCTTTCCGATCCACGAGATCGCGGAGATCGCGGGCAAGAAAAAAGCCCTTCTCCATGTGGACGCCGTTCAGGCCTTTGGAAAGCTGCAGCTTTCACTCGGAGATTGCGGGATCCACTTTCTCTCGATGTCCGGACACAAGCTCCATGCGCCGAAGGGGGTCGGGGCGCTCTACGTGAACCGGCGGACCAAATTCACCCCGCTCCTGCGCGGGAGCCAGGAAAATGCGCGCCGGGGCGGAACCCAGAACCTTGCCTCGATTGCCGGCTTCGGCAAAGCCGCCGAGCTCGCCGCCGAACACCTCGGCAGCCGGCAGATCATGGAATGGAGGGATGCATTCGAGGATCATATTCTTTCAGAGGTGCCGGGGACCACGATCAACGGCGACCGGGTCCGCAGGCTCCCGAACGTCACGAACATTTCTTTTGACGGCATCGAGAGCGAGGGGGCGCTGATCCTTCTCGACCAGCACAAAATCTGCTGCTCGGCCGGCTCGGCCTGCACCAGCGGATCCGTGAATCCGTCCCATGTCCTCAAGGCGATGGGGCTGTCGAACGAGCGCGCCCGCGCGAGCCTGCGGTTTTCCTTCGGCCGCATGAATTCTGCTGCCGACATCCAGCAGGTTTGCTCCATTCTGCCGGGCGTTGTTGAAAAGCTGCGCTCCCTGTCGCCCGCCGGAAGCCCGGTCCTCGCGGCCTGAAAATCCCGGTTGTCAAACCGTCCGTTCTGCTTACGTTGAGCACGATGTTTCGCCAATTGCTTGTCGCCGCGGTCGCCACCGGGATCGTTCATGCCGCGCCGGTCGCCAAAAGCCTGGTCCGGATCGAGACGACCTCCCAGGAGCCGAACTACAAGACGCCGTGGAGTTCCGGCGACGTCTCCGGCGGCGTCGGCGCGGGCTTCATCATCTCCGGGAACCGGATCATGACGAACGCCCACGTGGTGAGCAACGCAAGGTTTTTGACGGTGTCCAAGGAGGGGGATCCGAAGCCCCATCCCGCCAAAGTCATCCACATCGCACACGACTGCGACCTAGCCATCCTCACCGTCGAGGAGCCCGGCTTCTTCAATGGCACCTCCGCTCTGGAGCTGGGAGGCATCCCCGCCATCGAGTCCACCGTTTCGGTTTACGGCTATCCCATCGGGGGATCGAAGCTTTCCGTCACGCAGGGCATCGTCTCCCGGATCGACTTCCAGCCCTACTCGCATTCCGGGATGGATTCGCATCTGACCATCCAGATCGATGCGGCCATCAACCCTGGCAACAGCGGAGGTCCGGTTCTTCAGGGAGGGAAGGTCGTCGGCGTCGCATTTCAAGGATACAGCGGGGATGTCGCGCAAAATGTCGGCTACATGATCCCGACGCCGGTCATCAAGCGGTTCCTCAAGGACATCGAAGACAGCCGCTACGACCGCTACGTGGACCTCGGCCTGAGCTACAAGGAACTTTTCAACCCGGCGGCCCGAAACGCGCTGGGGATGACCGATGAGGACTCCGGGGTTCTGGTCGGAAGCGTTTACGGCGGGGGATCCTCCGAAGGTATCGTGAAGCCGGGAGACGTGCTGCTGGCGATCGACGGGCTCCCGATCGCGAGCGACGCGACCATCCCGATGGACAACGATTCCGTCCCGCTTGCAGAGGTGGTCGAGCGGAAGTTCAAGGGAGAGACCGTGACGCTCGACATCGTGCGCGACCGGAAGCCGATGCAGCTGAAAGTCCCGCTCAACGGTCCGTGGCCGTTCACGCTCCACAGCAACGCCTACGACGAGGATCCCCGTTTCGTCGTCTTCGGAGGGCTCGTCTTCCAGCCGGTGGACCAGAATTGGATGTCCGAGCTTCAGCCGGAGGACCTCCGCCTGCGCTACACGTTCGATTTTTACATCGAGGACAAGCTCTACAAGGACCGCCCGGAAATCGTCGCCCTGAGCGGGATTCTCGCCGATCCGGTCAATGCCTACGCCTCCGAGTTCCGGAACGGAATCCTCGATGAGATCAACGGCCGGAAAATCCTGCGGCTCTCCGATGCCGCCGAGGAATTCGCCAAGCCAGCGGATTACTACGTGATCAAAATGGCGGGGGTCGGGCGCCCGATCGTCCTCGAGCGCAAGGCGGTCGAGCAGGCCCGGCAGCGGATCCTTTCCCGCTACGGGGTAACCCGGGAACAAAACTTATGATGCCACGCACTCTGGCCGTCCTTCTCGCGCTCTGCCTGCCATCCCTGGCGGGCGTCATGCCCGCTCCGAAGCCCAAGCCCGCGACCGCCGGGAACCAGTCGATTTTGCGGGTCAATTCCACCAGCCAGGCCTACGACTTTTTCCGGCCCTGGACGAAAAAACCTCCGGCCGCCAGGCGCGGGCTCGGCACGTTGATCGAGGGCGGCAGGATCCTGGTGACGGCCGAGCTGGTCGCCAACCACACGTTCATCGAGCTGGAAAAAGCCGCGACGGCGGAGAAGTCCTCCGCGGAGGTCGAGCGGGTGGACTACGAATGCAACCTGGCGATCCTCAAGCCTGTGGATCCGGCATTTCTCGCCGGAATGCAGCCGATGCCGCTCGATGAGGGGGTGAAGGTCGGGGACCGGGCGACCGTGCTTCAACTCGAACCGAACGGGGAGATCGCGCAGACCCTCGGCACAGTCACCTCGATCTCGGTCGGGGGATACCCGCTCGACAACATGGGGCTCCTGCTCTTCCGCTTGAGCGCACCCATGCAGCAGCGCGACGGCAGCTTCACCCTTCCGGTCGTGCGTGACGGGAAACTGCTCGGGCTTCTCATGCGGTATGATGCCCGCAGCCAGACCGCCGACCTCATCTCCACGCCGGTCATCAAACACTTTCTTGTCGAGGCGTCGAAGCCGGTCTACGGCGGATTTGCGCGGACCGGGATCGCCTTCTCAAGCACACGCGACCCTCAGCTCCGCCGGTATATCGGCCTCCAGGAACCCGGCGGCGTCTACGTCACCGAGGTCATGAAGAACAGCCCGGCGGATCTGGCCGGACTGAAAGTCAAGGATGTCGTTCTCTCGGTCGACGGGCGGGCGATCGACCAGGACGGCAATTACGATGATCCCGATTGGGGCCGGATCCTTTTCAGCAACCTCACCAACACGGTATTCCATCCGGGCGACACGGTTACATTCCGCATCTTCCGGGACGGGAAGACCCTGGAGATTCCTTTGAAGATCGAGGCCCGCGACCGCTCGAAGATTGTCAGCGAGTCCTACCTCGTGGACAAGGCGCCCCGCTACGTCATCCTTGGCGGGGTCATCTTCATGGAGCTTTCGCGCCCGTATCTTCAGGAATGGGGTGGAGATTGGCTCAAGGACGCCCCCCAGCGGCTCGTCTTCCTCGACGCATTCCAGCACGAGCTTCCCGACGACCGGGAAAAAATCGTTTTCATCTCCCAGATCCTCCCGACCCCGGACACCCTCGGCTACGAACGGTTTGAAAACCTCGTCGTCTCCAAGGTGAATGGGAAGGCGATCCGGAGCTTGAACGACGTCGTCGAAGCCGCAAAGTCCCCCGTGGACGGATTTCAAAAAATCGAGCTTGAGGAGGATCCCGGACTCATCATTCTCGATGCGGCCGCCATCGAGGCGAACCGCGATGCCCTGACGCGCAAATACGCCCTGCCAGCCCTGCAGCGGCTTTGATGAAGCGCATCCTCTTTTCGCCATTCGGGAGCGAGGGGGACGTCAACCCTCTCCTCTGGCTCGCCGGGCTCCTCGCCTCCCGCGGGCACGAGGTGGAGTTCCTGCTCACCCCGCACTACGGGCCTCTTGCCGGGAAGAACGGGTTCCGCTGGCATCCGATGGGCACGGAGGAGGACTTCCAGCGCATGGCAAACGATCCGGCACTTTGGAAATCCGGCATCGGAACCTGGCGTGTCGCGCGGGCGATGCACGAGTCGCTTCCGGCTTACAAAATGGCATTCGAGTCCTCCGGCGGGCTCTTCGACCTCGTCGTCACGACATCCTTCAGCCTGGCCACCGCGGCTTTGGCGGAAGCCCGTGGCATTCCCCGCCTCATGCTCCACCTGCAGCCGATGTGCCTGCGGAGCCGGCGGGACTTGCCCGTGCCTGGGGCCGGAGGTGCCTGGCTGTGCCGGTCTCCGGGCTTCGTCCAGGACTCCGTCTATTTCTGCGTGGATGCCATCCTCAACAAAACGATGCTGCCTCCCGTGAACCGCTTCCGGTCGGGCCTCGGCCTTCCCCTCCTCCGCGATTTCTATCGCGACGCCCTCATGCGGGCGGACGGGCTCGCCTTGCTGGCGCCCGCATGGTTTGCTCCTCCCCAACCGGAATGGCCGGAGAACCTCCGGCAGTTTGACTTTCCGCTTGCGCAGGGCGCTCCCGATCCGCTCCCGGAACAGCTTTCCCTCTGGCTGGCCGCCGGTGAGCCTCCGGTCCTGTGGACCCATGGATCCGCAAACATCCACCTTCGGAAAGCGCAGGAATTGGCCCGCGATGTCACGGTGAAGATTGGAGGGCGCGCCCTTCTCGTCGGAAAATCCGCGCCGGCTTTCAACCTGCCGGATTCCATTTTCCATGTTCCCTGCGTGCCGTTTGAATCCGTCTTCCCGCACTGCCGCGCTGTCGTGCATCACGGCGGAATCGGCACGGCATCGAAAGCTTTTGCAGCGGGGATCCCCCAGCTTGTCATCCCGCTGGCCCATGACCAGCACGACAACGCGGCAAGGGTCGAACGCCTCGGTGCCGGCTTCGAATGCCGCGCGAACGCGCATCACGCCTCAGAAAAAATGGCGCGCCTCCTCGCATCTGACGACATCGCCCGGGGCGTCGAAAGATGCCGGACCCTTGCGGTGACGCCCCCCTCACGGGCATCCGCTCTGGCCGACTGGGCGGAGCAAGTCGCCGGTTGGTGAGAGGGGCGCTCTCTCCGACAAAGGGGGCAGGCGATCCCTATGGCATGAATGTCAAAAAGTCAGAACTTCGCCTGACCCTGATCAATGCTGGGACGGAGCGTGAGTCTTTTCATGGAGTGAATCAGGGATGAGTGATTCTGAGGCGGATAAATCTTGTGGCGGCACCGCTGATTGGAACGGTGTCGGCAGCTCCAAATTGCGTGTGGGTGTCGAGGGTGATCGTGGCAGGCGACCAACTCAAGAGATCGCCGGAAACTTCCGCGCTCCAATTGATATCGCTGGCAGCGCTGTTTTTCGAGGCAGAAAGAGCGAGATATGACCCCGATGTGGTGATGGTGACTGGCAGGGCATTGGGAACCGTCGGGTTGCACGCCAATGCGTATTCCATCAGGGTCAGGATGCCATCACGGTCGGGGTCTGCCTTGTCGGCAGCATCAACCGGCAGACCGTTGATTGCTTTCCATTGCTGGTAAGGCGGAGGGGAGACTATCAGCGTTTGGGTGATGTTTTCGGCGGCAGCGTAGTTCTCATTGCCGGCCTGAGATGCAGTGATGACCGCTGTGCCGACACCGGTGATGGTCAGGGTCGAGCCCGACACTATGGCCACGGCGGCATCGCTGCTGGCAAAGGCCACTTCCAGACCGGATGATGCGCTTGAAGAGAGGGCAATCGGGGCATCGCCGAGGGTCTTGGACGGCAATCTGGCAAACGTGATCGTCTGGGAAATCTTCTCCAGCGTGATAGTGCTGGCACTGCTCACATTGCGGTTCAGGGTAAGCCATAATTCGTGTTTGGCGGAATCCAGAGACGCAAAATAATCCACATCGGACTGGGCCAAAACACCGTTGATGCGCACAGAGATCACGGACGATGCCTGATAATTGGAGATACGAAAAACGGGAGTGGTCACGGGCTTTGCCGCCGCCGGGGTCAGAGTCATGGAAACCGCGCTATCTGCCGCTGCGGTGACTGTCCAAGCCGCGTAGAACGCATCGTATCCGACAGGGGAAAACGTCACCACGGGAGAATCCCCGATGCTGTGACTCGCCGGGCCTTGCGTCTTGATCTGGCCAACCGTCGCGGTCAGCGTGGCCTCTTGAGTGGCCTCCATCTGGCTGACCATCTGCCCGGTGGGGCCGCCGAGGTAGCCCCCCGTGTGCTCGCCCAAAACGATGAATGTCGAATACGCGAGAAACAGCGCGCTGGCGCGACTGCCAGTCCATGGGAGGACGCTGTCGCGATGGCGCGAGTATTCGGTCTTGGTAAGGGACGTGTCCCCCCAGTTATCGAAACCTCCGAGCATCCCGAAGTTTGTGCCCCAGCCGATCTTTTTATCGTAGGTGCCTCCAACGGGGATGTCCGGATAGTTCATCATCTGGAACTGCCAGTCATCGCCGAGAATCATCGGCCCGTTCAGGTCTTGCTGGTTTTTTTGAAACCCGGTTTGCGGATAGATGCGGGGATCGCTGCCTTGATCCTGCCGCGCGATGGAGGTCGTGGCCACCGTTCCCTGCTCGGCATTGACCCCGCTGGCCCAGGCCATGGTGAAAGGAATCGTATTGGGCTGATTGTAGCGCCAGCCTGAGGCAGCGGTCAGGGTGGTGCTTTCATGGGTGGAGTCAGATTGAACGGTCACAAATTTATAGGTGTCGCCCCAGGCGACCCCGCCGATCAAGCAGTCCTGTGGCAGGCCGTCTCCCGCAAATTGCAGGGTTCCATACGGGCTGCGCGAATCGCCACCGAGATTCCCCGCAGTGTGTGCACGGGCATCCTGAGTCACACAAAACAGCGGGTGCGTCCGCCCTGTGGCAAACATCCACTGGACCGACGTTGGAATGGCCTTCCCGTTGAGGGTGTAGTTGGAGATGGTGTATTGGATGATGACGTGGTGCCTTCCCTTAAAGATGGTCGTGGTGGTTCCCCCGACGGCAGCCTTGACGCCGGCTGTCCAGTTGCCCCACGGAGTTCCGGTGCCGAGGTGGTTCACGACATAGCCCATCCCTTGGATTGCATTGCCGTTGGAGGGAATGGCTGTGCAGACACGATCAGCCCCAGCCACCTTGTATTTCAACTGACGGAGCACACCGGCACGATTGGCAGTCTGATCCAGCATCAGGGCAGAGCGAATCTCCCCGCCCTCATCCTGCCATGAATAACGATGGCCGTGCACATTGCTGACACCATTTACCGTTGTGCTCTCCGTGACCACCTCGATTTCCGGGCTTGCGGCGGAAGCTCCTGGCGGGCAGACGAGCAGCCAGGCAGAAATTCCCATGCTGGCAAAAAGATGCCGATGCATCACAGTTCTTTCATCCGTTCGCTTGGATGCATTCATCGAACTCGAAAATACATTATATCGAATAAATATGAATGCATTTTGTCGATACTGAGATGCCCTCACCTGATATGACAATCGATTGGTCGACAACCAGACTCCGGCTCTTGACAGAATGGCTTTGACGGGTCTCCAGAAGGTGTCAATACGCGGGACTGCCACCGTGCTCGGGCCTCATTTCAGTTGCAGCCAGAGCGTCCCGGCACCTTCGCCTGACGGGAAATCCGGTAACTGCGGCTCGTTGGAAATTTCTCCGCCGAGGCGGGCTGTCTTCAGGACGAAGCGCGCCATGCGTTCCAGCGCGGGGCGGTTGAGTTTCGTGCAGTTGGTGGAGATCAGGAGCGATGCCCCCGGGTCGGCCAACTCCAATGCCGCGCGAAGCAAATCCTCAAACTGCTCCTCGACCTTCCAGCGGCGGCCTCGGTTTCCGAGCGAAAATGTCGGCGGATCCAGGATGATGAGATCGAACTTTTCACCCCGCCGCTCAAGCCGCGGCAGCACCTCGAGCACGTCATCCGCCAGAAACCGGTGCCCATCCAAAGGAAGCCCGTTCAGCTCAAAATTCCTGCGCCCCCGGTCGAGCGACTTTTTAGAGAGGTCGAGGCTCAGGGTCTGAGACCCCCCCATCGCCGCCACCACTGAGAACGAGCACGTGTAGGCGAATGTGTTGAGCGTCCGCCTGGGGGCGAGCTGTCGCGCGCGGGTCCGGTTAGCCCTCTGATCGATGAACAGCCCCGCCGAATATCCCGCGCCAAAGTCGATCCCGTAGCGGACTCCGCGCTCCGTCACCACGGCCTCAAGCGGTGATGCCGGATCGCCTGCCATGAGGACCGGAGCCACGCGCTCCGCGTTCTGCCTGGGAAGAAACCGTGAAAACACCCGCGCGCTTTGGAAGCCGGTTTGAGCCTCCCATTCGCGGAGCCCTGCATGGGCATCGTCCCGCGCGGCGTCGTGCTTGAAGGAAATCAAAACATCGCACCCGAGGCGTTCCACCCAGGCGTTCGGCGAGGTGAACAGCCGGTGGGCAGACGTCCCGCCAGCCTCGAATTCCGCAAGGAGCCCGGAAGAAATCCAGCGGTTCATTCAGTCGATGAACCGCTTCGTGATGTCCCCGTAGGCGTCGATCCGGCGGTCGCGCAGGAACGGCCAGTGGGTGCGCTGGGTGTCCACCGAATCGAGATCGGCCCCGACGACGAGGACTTCCTCCTTGTCGCACGATGCCTTCGCAAGGATCTGTCCGGACGGGTCGCAGACGAAGCTCTGCCCCCAGAACTCGATCCCGTCGCCGCCGTCCGGAGCCTCGTGGCCGATCCGGTTTGCCGCGACCACGTAGCAGCCATTGGCGACCGCGTGCCCGCGCTGGACTGTCTCCCAGGACGAGTGCTGGCGGGATCCGTATTTCGCTTTTTCCTTCGGATGCCATCCGATCGCGGTCGGGTAGAACAGGATCTGCGCGCCCTGCAGGGCGGTGAGGCGCGCGGCCTCCGGATACCATTGGTCCCAGCACACGCAGACGCCGAGCTTTCCGAACTTCGTGTCCCAGGCCCGGAACCCGAGGTCGCCGGGGGTGAAGTAGAATTTCTCGTAGAACAGCGGGTCGTCCGGGATGTGCATCTTGCGGTATTTTCCGAGAAACGTGCCGTCGGCATCGATGATGGCAGCCGTATTGTGGTAGAGGCCCGGAGCGCGGCGCTCGAAGAGCGAGGCGATGATAACGATCCCGAGTTCCCCGGCGAGCGACTGGAGAGCCTCCGTGCCGGTGCCGGGGATTTCCTCCGCGAGGTCGAAATATTTATGATCCTCGACCTGGCAGAAGTAGAGCGAGCGGAAGAGTTCCTGAAGGCAGACGATGTTCGCCCCTCGCGCGGCGGCCTCCCGGAGCCCGCGTTCCGCGGCAGCCGTGTTCGCCGCCATGTCCGCCGTGCAGGCGTTCTGCACGACTCCGATTTTTACTGGTGATTGCGCCATGCCGTGAATCGTGCCACATTTTCCGCCGATGAAAACCACACTTTTACTTTTGACATTTGCCGCCATCTCCGCGACGAACGCACTCTCCATGGACGACATCCGCATCATTGTTAAAACCAGCAAGGGGGACATCGAAGGCACGCTTTTCGCCTCGAAGGCTCCCGTCACCGTTGCCAACTACCTCAACCTCGCGCAGCGCGGGTATTATGACGGCATCACGTTCCACCGCGTGATCCCGAATTTCATGATCCAGGGCGGCGACCCGACCGGCACCGGCGCAGGCGGCCCGGGCTACACGTTTGAAGACGAGGTGAACACCGGACTCAAGCACGAAAAGGCCGGCATCTTCTCGATGGCGAACCGCGGCCCCGGAACAAACGGCAGCCAGTTTTTCATCACCCACCTGCCAACCCCTCATCTCGATGGCAAACACACGGTCTTCGGCGAGGTGACCAAGGGGCAGGATGTCGTCAATGCGATCGCACAGGGCGACAAGATCCTCAAAATCGAAGTCCTCGATTCTCCCGCCGCCCTCTTCGAGGCCCAGAAGGCCAAGATCGCCGACTGGAACAAGGCGCTGAAATAGCGAGCCTCCCGACAACCCAAACGGAAAAATCAACCAAAGCCTAATTATGTCGTGATCGCGACATAATTAGGCTTTTTCTTTGCGTGATAGCCAAAAACACATCTTGATTCGTGCATCAATTCGTGTATGCATGAACATGTGAAAACAATCACGTTGGATGAGGAAGCCTACTCCCTCTTGAAGGCTTGGAAGCGGAAGGGGAACGAGTCATTTTCCCAGGTGGTGAAGCGGGTGATTCCGGCCTCCGGGACATTGGCTGCTTTCGTCAACTACACGGAGATTCATCAGACGGACAGGCTGGAGGGAAATGAGGTTATGGAATCGGCGATTGAGGAACGTTCTGAGGAGAAGGGCGAGCCATGGATGCTGTAGCGGACACCACGTTTCTTGTGGGGCTTTGGCGGCGCCAGCCGTGGGCGACCGGGTATGCGGCATTGCATCCCTCGATTTCCCTGGGAATCCCCTGGGTTGTGCTTGGAGAGTTCTGGCATGGAGCCTTGAGGGCCGGGCATCCGGCCGCTTTGGTGGGCGAGTTTCTGACATTGGGACAGCCTCTGATGAATCCGGACCCCGTCATGTATGCCCGGATTTGCGCCGAGCTGCAGGATCGTCCGGTCTATCGCGCGATCGGGCAGAACGACCTATGGATTGCGTCCGTGGCCCTGAGGGAAAGCAGGCCATTGCTCACGCGGAACCTGAGGCACTTCGGCGGGATTCCCGATCTCCGGTGCGAGGTTCTCGAGGGGAATGAGAGGCGGTGATCCCGGCCATCTCCGGGAACGGGGGCAGCAGGGAAGTCGAGTCGGAAAATCCCGGCTTGCACGGGATTTTGCACGAGGCATCTTGGACGCATGAATCAGGTGAAGGACACGCTGCGGGCCACCGTGCGGCTGGGGTATGACGGGCGGGTCCACAAGCAGTTCCGCGGGCCGAAGGCGGACGAGCGGTTTGCGACCGAGGTCAGGGTGCTGAAATACCTTGAGGGAAGGGGGTGTCCGTTTGTCCCGCGCCTGGTCGAGTCCGATCCGGAGAACCTCAAAATCGTCACCACGAATTGCGGGACGCGGGTGGACCACCTTGACGATGCCCGCTGCCGCGAACTCTTCGAGGAACTGCTCGAATACGGGGTCCGCCACGATGACGCGGAGATGCGCAATGTGACCTACCGGCAGTCGGACGGGCGGTTCTGCCTGATCGATTTCGAGTTCGCCACCATCCTCGATGAGAAGCATTGAGGCCTTCCATTTCGCCTGGTCCGGGCACACCGACCGGGGCCGTGTCCGGAAGAACAACGAGGATTCGTTTCTCGGGCTTGCGGTTGATGCGGAGGGCGCACACTACCTCGGGAAGATCGGCGATGCCGGAGGCGGGCGGGCGGATTTTGTTTTTGCGGTGAGCGACGGGATGGGGGGTGCCATGGCGGGGGAATTCGCCAGCCGGATCACGGTTGAAAAGGTCACCAGGCTGTTCCCTCCGCTCTTCCGGCTGAATGCGACCGGCATCGCATCCGGCTACACCGAGGTGATTGAGGAATTGTTTGGTGAGATCCACAAGGCGCTCGTTTACCTGGGAGACTGCTACGAGGAATGTGCCGGCATGGGGGCCACGCTCAGCCTCTGCTGGTTCAGCGGTCAGTGGATGTATTTCGGCCACATCGGGGACAGCAGGATCTACTATCTCCCGGCTGGCGGCGGGATCAAACAGCTGACCGACGACGACACCCATGTCGGATGGCTTTTCCGCAACGGGCGGCTCAACGAGCGCGAGGCGAAAAACCACCCGAGAAAAAATGTGCTTCAAGCTGCGCTCGGGGCCGGACACCAGTTCGTGAACCCGCAGGTCGGAGCGGTGGGATGCGAGCCCGGCGACCGGTTTCTCCTCTGCACCGACGGGGTCACGGACGGCTTCTTCAATGACCAGTTTCCCGGAATTCTCGACGAGGGAGAAAATGCTGCCGATCACCTCGTGCGCGAGTCATTGAGCCGCTCGGGAAGGGATAACTCAACAGCCCTTGTTGTGCGGGTCCTGCCGGGCCTCTCCGATAAATAGGGCAATATATCCACAGTGGGAATGAACCACCCGGAGCACGGATACAGCAATATTTGATGCAATCAGGCTGCTTTGGAGGCGGAGCGGGTGCGCGCGGTCTTTTTTGCGGCGGGCTTGCGTTCCTCGAACTCGAAGCCGACTTTGCCCGACTTTTTGTCGAGGGTGAGGAATGCGGAGAACGGCCGGCCTTTTTTTGAGATGAACCGCTGGATGAGGTCGGTTTTGCCGCTCGCGATGAGTTTTTCGACCTGCTCGCGCGGGACTTCTTTCTGGCAGAGCGATTTGCCCATGCGGAATTTGCAGGCGGGCGTGGCGCTGCACTGCCAGGCTGAGCCTGTGTCGTGGATCATGCCGGCTTCGCAGCACGGGCATTTTCCGAGGACGGGAAGTGTGGAAAAATCGAGTTTGTGGGCGGGATCGTCGGAGTCGCCGAAATCGAAGCCCTGCTTGAACTCCGTGCCCGCGTCGAGTTTCACGACCGCCTTGAACGGACGTCCGAGCTTGCTGCGGAATCCTTCCAGCTCCGGCGTGCGACCGGATTCGAGAAGCGTCCGGACCTCGTCGCGCTCGAACTGGCGTCCGGCCATGTTTTTCCAGACGATCGCGCCGCATTTTGCGCCGCACTCGAACGCCTTGAACGACTCGACAAAACCGGTATGCCCGCACTTCGGGCACTTGATATCAAGCGGCTCGAAATTCCCATCGACCGTGTCGCCGGTGAAATTTTTCGCCTTGTCGACGATGTCGTTTGTGAATGCCCGGATTTCGTCCATAAATTGCGGCCGCGGCATTTCGCCGCGCTCCATGCGCTTGAGCTTGTGCTCCCATTCGCCGGTCATCTCCGGCGAGGTGAGCGCCTGGACGCCGAGCCCGCGGAGCAGGGTGATGAGGGCGAGACCTTTTGAGGTGGTGATGATGTCGCGGCCCTGGCGGAGCAGGTAGCCATCGAGGATGAGGCCTTCGATGATCTGCGCGCGCGTGGCCGGGGTGCCGAGCCCGCGCAGGCTCATCGCCTCGCGGAGCTCCTCGTCGTCAACCAGCTTCCCGGCTCCCTCCATCGCGGAGAGGAGGGTGGATTCGTTGTAGCGCGGCGGCGGTTTCGTCTCGTTTTCGCGGACCTCGATCGCCTCGGTGCGGGCGGTCTCTCCGGGAAAGATCGCGCAGACGCCCGGCTCCTCGTCGCCGCCCGCCGCCTGCTTTCCATAAACCGCCATCCAGCCGGGATCGGTGATGATTTTTCCGTCGGTTTTGAAGGCCTCCCCCTCGACGCGCGTGATCCGCGTCGTCACCTCGAACTGGGCGGCGGGATAAAAGGTGGCGACAAACCTCCGCGCGACCATGTCGTAGATTTTCATCTCGAAATCGTCCAGCGACTTCGGGGAGACGCCGGTCGGGATGATGGCGTGGTGGTCGGTGACTTTTGCGTTGTTGAAAATCCGCTTGTTCGGGCGCACCCAGCCCTGTGAAAGCGCCTTGCGGGCGTGCTCGGCGAGGTCCGGCGCCTCGAGCTTGGTCATCGCGGCCTTCACGTTGGCGAGGTTGTCCTCGGGGAGGTAACGCGAATCGGTTCTCGGATAGGTGAGGACCTTGTGCCGTTCGTAGAGGGCCTGAGCGAGTTGGAGCGTCCGCTTTGCGCTCAGCCCGAACCGTGAGTTAGCCTCCCTCTGGAGGGTTGTCAGGTCGTAGAGCTGCGGGGCGATCTGCGAGGCCGGCTTCTTCTCCTCGACGACGACGCCCGGCTTTCCGGTGCATTTTGCCACGATTCCCTCGGCCGCCTGCCGGTCCCAGATCCGCTCGGCTTTCGCATCCTCATCGCCGTTCTTTTTGAATCCCTCGGTAAACCAGCGGCCGTGGTAGCTGCCGGCCTGGACGCCGAAGTCGGCATGCACCTCGAAATACGGGCGGGGCTGGAACGCGCGGATCTTCTCCTCGCGCTCGGCAAGGATCGCGAGCGTCGGGGTCTGAACGCGTCCGACCGGGGTGAGCTGAAAGCCTCCTCCCTTGGAATTGAAGGCGGTCATCGCGCGGGTGCCGTTGATTCCGACGAGCCAGTCGCTCTCGCTGCGGCAGACCGCCGCCTCGGAAAGCGGGACCATTTCCTCGCCGTTCCGCAGGGTCGCGAAGCCCTCGCGGATCGCCTCGGATGTCATGCTTTGCAGCCACAGCCTCCGGGTCGGCTTCTTCGTCCCGGAAAGCTTGATGAGGTAATGAAAGATCAGCTCGCCCTCGCGGCCGGCGTCGCAGGCGTTGATGACCTCGGTGATGTCCGCGCGCTTGAGGAGCCGCTTGATCAGGTTGAACCGCGACTGGGTCTTCTCGATCGGTTTCAGCTCGAAGTGGTCCGGGACGATCGGGAGGTTCGCGAAGCTCCACTTTCCGCGCTTCTTGTCCATCTCGTTCGGCAGGCAGAGCTCGACGAGGTGGCCGATTGCCGAGGTGACGACGTATTCCCCGTTTTCAAAGTAGTCGTCTTTTTTCGGGAGCTTGCCCAGCACCCTGGCCAGGTCGGCTGCCACGCTGGGCTTTTCTGCGATAACTAGGGATTTGGACATGGGAAGAGTCAGCGGAGTTTCACAAACCGGCTCCCGGGGCATTGGCGGACCAGCTTCTTCATTTCGAGGGCGAGCAACGTAGAAGACACAACGTGGCTTGGCAACCCGCTTCTCGCGGTAATCTCGTCCGCGGGTGTCTCGGCATCCCCGATCGCCCGATACACGGAAGCCTCATTTCCCTCAAGATCCGGGGGAGCGGCCGGCGCGAGGTCCGGGGCTTCGGCGAAGAGCATCCCCATGTCGTCCAGGATATCGGCCGCGCCGGTCACAAGCTTTGCGCCCTGCTGGATGAGCCGGTTCGAGCCGATGGCGTTCGGCTGGTCGATCCGGCCGGGGACCGCATAGATCGAGCGCCCCTGCTCGCCGGCCTGGTTGGCGCTGATGAGAGCGCCGCTCCGCCCGCCCGCCTCGACAACCAGCAGGCCGAACGAGCAGCCGCTGATGATCCGGTTCCGCATCGGAAAGGTCTGGCGGTCGGCTTTAACCGTCATCGAAAACTCGCTGACGACCGCGCCGGAGCCGGCGATTTTTTCCGCCAAAGCCAGGTTTTCCGGAGGATAGACGGAGAGAAATCCGCTTCCGATGACTGCGATGGTGCGGCCCTTGGCGGCGAGCGCTCCCTGATGCGCGGCGGTGTCGACTCCACGCGCAAGCCCGCTCACCACGGTCACTCCCGCATAGGCGAGCTGGTAGGACAATTTCTTCGCGCACTCGGCCCCGTAGTGGCTCGGTTTCCTTGTGCCCACGATCCCGATCGCGTGCCGGTCGCGGTCCTGCAGGTCCCCCCACACGTAGAGCACGATGGGCGGATCGTAGATATCCCGCAGCAGGGCCGGGTAGTCGTCGCACCCCATCGTCACCACTCTCGCGCCAAATTCTTTGACCCGCCGCATCTCATCGGCCAGATCCACCTGGCTCTCCCATCCGTGCAGAGACTCTGCGACGTCCGGCCCGATCCCCTCGACTTTCCGGAGATCGGTTACGGAGGCATTCAATATGCTCACCGGGGAACCGAGTGCCTCCAGCAACCGCTTCACGCGGACGGGACCCACCTGGCGGATCATGTTCAGCGCGATATAGGCCTCCGGTTCGGTCATGGGGCGGGAGTTAAAACCGGTTCCGGAAAAAACAAAAGGGATTTTGGGGAACTGACACTGATAACTGGCTCGCTATTCGGCGGATTACCGGTTGACTTAAATGCCACGGGTGGCAAAATGCCATCATGATCAAGACGCAGATCCAACTGCCCGACCAACTATACTACAAGGCCAAGGCGATCGCCGAGCAGCGGGAGTGGTCTCTCGCCGAGGTGGTGCGCCGCGGCATCGAATACATGGCCCTCGCCTACCCGGTGGGGGAAACTCAGAGTGGCTGGGAGATCCCGGTTTTGAAAGCCGGTGCTTTTGACCCCAACTTTGACAAATTGGACTTCAGGGCTATTTCCGAGAACGAAGAACTCCGTCGCTTCTGAAGATGATCGGCGTCGACACGAACCTCTTGCTTTACTCGCTCAATCCGGTTTCGGAGTGGCATGACCGCGCCATGAGTTTCCTCAGGGAGCACCTGGGTGTCTCCACGGTTCGGGTCGCCATCGCGGATTACGTTTTGGTGGAGTTGTATGTCCACCTGAGGAATCCGGTCGTCATGGCGCGCCCTCTTTCTCCAGCTGCGGCAAGGGATTTGGTGACCTCCTATTGGAAGATACCCAATGTGATGAGAATCGAAAATGCCGCAGTGATGGATGACGTTTGGGCACTGGCTGGAGCCAGGGATTTCGCCAGGAGACGGATTTTTGATGCACGCCTCGCTTTGACGCTCCGGCATGGCGGCGTGACACGCCTTGCGACTTCCAATGTGAAGGACTTCCAGGGTTTGGGATTTGAAAAAGTGTGGAACCCGCTCATTCCTTGAGCGCACAATTTTTTATCACGGACTGTTATTGGCGTGATTATTGCTTGAAGAAGCACAAACCATGCCCGACCTTCGTCGGGAATGGCGGGAATGGAACAGATTGCCGGGCTGGCATTGCAGCAGACGTTGTCGCCCCAGATGCAGCAGAGCCTGAATATTCTTCAGGCTCCGCTGGCTGAGCTCCGCGAGATGGTGGACATGGAGCTGCGGGAGAACCCAGCGCTTGAGGAGATTTCCCCGGAGGTGCCGGATTCCGGGCGGGAAAAGGAACGGAGCGGGATCGAGGACCAGTGGAACGAGTATTACGCGCAGCGCTCGGTCGCCGAGCCGTGGACCCGCCAGTCGGATGCGAAGCGGCAGCATTTTTTTGACTCGCAGGTCCGCCCGCCGAGCCTGCAGGAGCACCTCCTCGCGCAGGCGGCCGCCTGGCCGGCGTCGGAGGCCCGCCTCGCTGCGGAAATCATCGGAAATCTCGACGAGCAGGGGTATTTCCGCGCCGATGTCGAGGATGTGGCGTATGCGGCGGGAACGGATCCGCTGGAAGCCGAGCGGGTGCTGGAAAAAGTGCAGGAGCTTGATCCGCCGGGCATCGCGGCCAGAAACCTCTCCGAGTGCCTGTTTCTTCAGCTCAAGCGCCAGGGGCGCCAGTATTCGACCGAGGCCCGGATCGCGCGCCACCATCTGGAGGAACTGGGCAGGAAGAGGCTCGCTGAGATCGCCCGTGCGCTCGACATCCCGGTGTCCGAAGTCCAGCGTGCGGCGGGCGGGATCGCCCGCCTCGACCCGAGGCCCGGACGCGCCTTTTCTTCCGAGCCCGAGCAGATCATCATTCCGGAGATCGTGATCGAGCGCGACGGGGATGATTACACGGTGGGGCTGAGCGGGGACGGGATTCCCTCGCTCCGGATCGCGGACTCTTACAAGGACATGCTGTCCGGCTCGACGCGCGATGTCCGCGACTACCTGCGGGACAAGATCAAGGGCGGCAACTTTTTCATCCGGAGCATCCAGCAGCGGCAGCAGACGCTTCTGAACATCGGCCGCGAAATCGCATTGCGGCAGAAGGAATTTCTCGACCATGGTCCGTCCCACCTCCGCCCGATGACGATGAGCCAGGTCGCCGACGCGGTGGGTGTCCATGAGACGACGGTGAGCCGCGCGGCCTCTGGCAAATACATCGCGACCCCGCAGGGGATTTTTGAGATCAAGTATTTCTTCACACACGGCTACACGAACAGCGAGGGAGAGTCGGTCAGCAACGAGAGCGTCCGCCAGGCCATCGTCGCCCTGGTAAAGGACGAAAACCCGCGCCACCCGCACAGCGATCAGGACATCGTCCGCCTCCTCGGTGAACAGGGCCTCGCTGTCGCCCGCCGCACGGTGGCCAAATACCGCGAGCAGCTCGGCATCCTGCCCAGCCACCTCAGGAAGTCGTTTTGATGAAGTCGGAATGTGGAAGTCGGAATGCGGAAGTGAAGAAATCCCGCGCGGAGCGCGGCTCTCGGGCGCGCGCGCCCCACTTCCGAGTTCATACTTCCGACTTCGCACTTTGCTTCTGAATTCGGAATGGAGGGCGCTGCGCCGTCATCGCCGACTTTTCTTGCCGATCTCCGGACCCGTGGTAATGCAGTGCGCATGGCAGCATTGAATGAAGAGCATGTGCGCGATTCGCTTCGCGCGGTCAAATATCCGGGGTTTACGCGGGACATCGTTTCTTTCGGTCTGGTGCGCGAGATCCGGATCGACGGGGCGGATGTTCACATCCAGCTTGTCGTCACGACTGGCGAGCCGAAAGTCGCGGAGCAGATCCGCGACGATTCGCTGCGTGTGGTGCAGGCGGTGCCCGGTGTCGCCAGCGTGAACGTCAAAGTGGACGTCCAGGCTGCGGCGGCTCCGGCAGGTGACATCGGCCCGGCGAAAATCGAGGGGGTCCGCCATATCATTGCCGTGGCAAGCGGCAAGGGCGGGGTGGGCAAGTCCACGGTCGCCGCGAACCTCGCCCTCTCCCTGGCGAAGGACGGCTACCGCACGGGGCTCTGCGACTGCGATATTTACGGACCCAGCATCGCGCTGATGTTCGGCGGGAATGAACGCCCCATGGCAGACGAGGAAAACCGGATCATCCCGGTCGAACGCTACGGCGTGGCCCTCATGTCCATGGGATTCCTTCTCGACGATGGGTCGCCCGCCATCCTGCGCGGGCCGATGGTCACGCGATACACCCAGCAATTCCTGCGGCAGGTCGTCTGGGGGAAGCTTGATTATCTGATCCTCGATCTACCCCCGGGCACTGGCGACATCCAGTTGACCATCGTTCAAACGGTCGCGCTCAGCGGCGCGGTCATTGTGACGACTCCGCAGGAGGTCGCCCTCATCGACGCCCGCAAGGCGGTCGCCATGTTTGCGAAAACGAATGTCCCTATCCTCGGGATCGTTGAGAACATGAGCTATTTCCTCTGCCCGGGTGATGGCAAACGCTACGACATCTTCGGCACGGGAGGCGGATCCCGCGAAGCCTCCCGCCTTCAGGTCCCCCTCCTCGGGGAAGTTCCGATCGAACCTCTCGTCCGGCAGGCCGGGGACATCGGCCGGCCGGTAGTCGCCTCCCATCCGGCCTCGGCCGCCGCGGGGGTCTTCCGGGAAATCGCAAAAAAAATCAGCGCCTGCTGCTGATCTCAAACCACAGAAGTTTGATCCGCAGATTAACAGACTCGGAGCCAAAGCGGAGAAAGACCGCCGAACGGCGGCCTGAAAGGTAAGCGAAGCATTCACGCGGATGGAGCGGCAGAGTGGCATGGCTGTCCCGGCCATGTTTCCGGGGAAAGATCATCGGCGGGACGCCGATGCCACTCGAGTGAACAGCAATCTTTCGCTGAAAATGTTGACGCGCCAACGCGCATACATATGCTCTTTTATATGAGGACGACTTTGGTCATTGAGGATTCTTTGTTTCACAAAGCGAAGAAGCGGGCTGTGGAGAATGGAACGACGTTGAGCGACCTGGCCAACTCCGCGTTGCGTGCGTTTCTCATGGGGGCTTCCGCCCGCGATGAGCACCCTTTCATCATGCCCGTCTTTGGCAGCGGGCAAAAGCTCCACCAAACTCCAGCTGACTTTGCAAGGTTGAGGGACGAAGGGCGCTGAGTCATGCAAATGCCGGACGTCAACATTTTGATTTATGCGCATCGAACAGAAGATCCCGACCATGAGTATTTCAAGGCTTGGATCGAAGCCCTGGTGAACGGGCGGCAGCCGTTTGCTTTGTCCCCCCTGGTTGCGGGTGCGTTTGTGCGGATCGTTACCAATCCGGCGTTCCGTCCCGTTCCCACGCCGCTCGCCCAGGCGCTTGCGGTGATTGAATCTCTTGCCCGCGCACGCGCCTGCGTGATGCCAGAGTTCGGCCGGTCCCACTGGGCCTTGCTCAGACGTCTCTGCGAGGAGACGGGGGCAACGGGAAAACTGGTCGCGGATGCGCAACACGCAGCCGTGGCAATGGAGAGCGGATGCACATGGGTGACGCGGGATTCGGATTTCGAAAAATTCCGTCCCTGCGGACTGCGGGTGGAAATCCTGTCACCCGGATAGTCCACGGTCTGCCGGATAGAAAACACCGTGACATGGTTGGAATGGCGCTAAAGTGGCATGGCCGTCCCGGCCATGTTGGTTTTCTCCATCGGCGGGACGCCGATGCCACATCCCCAACCCACGGTTTTTTCGGGGCGTGGAGCGGAATGCTCAAGGGAGGGGCACATCGCCCTCGGTGCCCTTGCTGCGGCAGAGCGGATGCCGGGGCGACATCCCTCCACTCATTGCGCTGATGAGCGGATCAGGGTTCCGGGTGAGGGATTGCTGCTTGACCCTGCCGGGCATATAAACGACGCTTTTCCTCGTGAACGCGATTGCCAGCTTGAAATCTCTGCGGGAAGTCGGAATGTCTGAGGCGCAGGCCGAAGCGATCATTGCCGTCGTGGAGAAACGGGAAGGCGATCTTGTGACAAAAGAATACCTTGACCACACCCTCCGCGCCGAAATCTCGGAGCTTGAAAACCGGCTCACCCAGAGATTGATCACTGTAGCAGTCAGTATTACTGGAATCGTTCTGGCGGGAGTCTATTTCATGCTCTCGGCCGTCAAGTAGCCGGGAGCATCTTGCCACAGAGGAAGCCTGCTTCTTGAACCACTTGCTATGGGCAAGGCTTCGGTTGTGCTCCCTGCACCAAACATTCTCTTTCACAAACGCTGTCGCGATGGTTTTCTGCCCATGCGAAATATCCAGAAAGACAAGAGCCCGTCCCAAGGAAACCGGGCCTGCGGGACTCGGTTCGGATCCCGCCACTCCATCGCAAAGTGACCATGCGGGGAGTCTCCTGCTTCTGGCATCGTTGGCGTTTCTGTCAATGCATTCAAGTCCCGCTCCTCGGAGAAGTTCTGATCGAGCCTCTCGTCCGCCAGTCCGGGGACATCGGCCGCCCGGCGGTCGCCTCCCATCCGGCCTCGGCCGCTGCAGGCATCTTCCGGGAAATTGCAAAAAAAGTCAGCGCTTGCTGCTGAGCCCCAAAGCCGCAGAAGTGTTAGCCAGATAAACAAGATTCACGCAGATGGAATGCCAACAAGGCGCAGAACTCAATGGAGGGGCACCGCCCCCGGTGCCCTTGCTGCGGCAGAGCGGATGCCGGCATCCCTCCATTCATTGGGCTGATTTGCGGAAGATTCGGAATGTCAAATTGAGAATTGACATTTTTGCAAATTCTTCAATGATGACCCCCAAATTTGAATTCCATGAATATGCCCTCCACTTTCAATGATTCGCGCGGCAAGTCTTTATTCCTTGCTGCGGCGTTGGCGATCTTTCCTGTTTTGACTTCTCCCCTTGCGCTGGCTTTCGGCGGGGGCAACGGCGACCCGTTCAGCAATGGAACGTTCTTTCCGAATGAAGGAACCTTTCAAACGACGATCCGCGGAAAGAATCTTTCGGGTGTGGCAACTTTCAGCACGGGCAGTTCTTCCAACAGCACCTCCTCCTCCACAGGAACCTTCTCTGTGGCATTCCAGGGAGTCTCCTACGTCGGCAACGTGGATGGCAGCATCGATTCGGCTTCCGGCACCATTGCCGCCGCCTTGGAATCCTCGGTCAACCGTTCGGGAAGCGGATCCGCCACCAGCACCATTGCATCAAGTTTCGAGGCAGTCGGCACCATGACCCTTGATGGAGGAACGGAAACAGTCAATATCCCGGATCAGGTCACGATTGGAACCACCACATTGGCTGGAGGAACCACAAATCAGGTGGTTCCCGTCACAACAACTGTCACGCTTGATGGAGGAACATCCGTTACCCTTCAAACGACGACTGTCACAGTCGATAACACATTGAATGTGCCACCGGGGGGTATCACAACCACAACCACAACCGCTCCAGTGACGCTCGACAACGCCCAGATTACCCAAACCGTCACGGACCAACAAGTGGAGACGGTCACCCTTCCCAGCACGCTAGTGAATACAACAAACACCGTCACGGGTCGGACATCCACGAACAATTTGCCCGACACGACGGTCGATGTCATGGGGTGGGTGGATGAGGTGGCGACGGCGACCTACAATGATACGCTCTACGCCTCCGGCTCGTTCACCGGGAAGCTGAAGAACTCGTATCCCAACCAGATTTTTAAGGGGAGTGGATCCATGTCATTCACGGCAATCAACTTCGATCTGGCACCGCCGCAGCTTGTGACGACGAGTGTGGGCATCAGTGTGAAGGGGGTCCGCGTTTCCGACTCGGCGCAAAGCTACTCCAGCCAGACGGTGGTGGCGCCATCAGTCCTCACGACGATCGAGTTCCAGAACCGCACCAGCACCACGAATTGATCCGCACGATCACAATCCTCCCTCCGGAGGGATGGTCGCAGTGTCATCCGAGGTTTCTGTCTGTGTCGAACAATTCGAATGGACCGTGGGCTTCCAGCCCGCATGGCTTTCGAAGCGGGCAAGACGCCCAATGCTGTTGCTTCAAGGGAGGATGGGCGCCCCCGCCCGTCTTGGAGCCTGAAGCGGGCGGGGGCACCCGCTCTCCTTTTTTCTGCAAAGGCAACAGTATCTGGCAAGACGCCTGCGGTCCCTTGGCTTGCAACCGGAGCGGATCGGACCACGACTGGAAACTGAAAACTTCTTCAGCCTTCACTTTCATCGAGATCCTTGCGGTGATGGGGATTCTCGCGATCCTTGCCACACTTTTCTTTACGGCGACGAAGTCCTCGATCGAGCGTGCGGAGAAGCCTGCATGCATGGCGAATTTGAAGAACCTGCACATGGCGCTGACCACGTATTTGTCCGACAATGGCAAGTGGCCGCAGATTCCGGGTGGGATTGCGCTGGATTCTCCGGCGGAAGATGCCTGGTGGCGGACGACGCTGGCACCTTATGGGATGACAGAAAAATCGTGGAGGTGTCCGACTTTGTTCCGAACCGCCAGGGAAAAAATGCAGGAGGACGGACTCAAGGAAAACCATTACTCCGTCTCGCTCTTCGACGAATACCCGGCCACTCCCTACCGATGGCCGAAGATGCCATGGGCGATGGAGGTCGGCAATAACCACGGCTGCGGGCTCCTCGTCATCATGATGGACGGAGCCGTCCTGACCGGTGAGGAATTCGAGAGAATGATCCGGCGGTGAGCCGGAGAAACCGCAGAAGGCTTGGCCGCAGATTAACAGGATTAACACAGATTCAGGAACATGCGATACCGGGAGCACCAAGGCCAACAGGGCAAACGCATTAAAATTTATGAAAAATCCCCGATGGTGCCGGGAGAAACAGGGGGCATGGGGCGTCCCGCCCAATACTGTTGCTTTAAGGGAGGATGGGCGCCCCCGCCCGTCTTGGAGCCTGAAGCGGGCGAGGGCGCCCGCTCTCCTTTTTTCTGCAAAGGCAACAGTATTGGGCGTCCCGCCCGTGAATGGCGCAAGGCAAACGCATGCGGAGGTCAGGCTCCAAACAGGCGGGACGCCTGTGCTCCCTGGGCAGCAGCCCGACCCCCGGCCGTTTTTAATGCGTTTGCCCTGCCAAGGCCAACGCATCCTTCGCCCTTGAGCACACGTAACACCCAATGCACGAGGGTCTTTTGATGGGGAGCACACGCGTCCCGCGTGTTCGGGTTGGCGTCTCGCCGACCCAATTTTTCGGCGGGACGCCCAATACTGTTGCCTTTGCTGAAAAAAGGAGAGCGGGCGCCCTCGCCCGCTTCAGGCTCCAAGACGGGCGGGGGCGCCCATCCTCCTTTTCAATGGAGGCAGCCCGCCAACGGGCTGCTTGCTCAGCGAGGCGGCCGGGGGCGACCGCCCTCCTTTCAACCTATAAACCGAAATGAACCACGGAGAACACGGAGCTCACGGAGTGCAAACAAAAGAGGGACTTGGGGTTGCGGAACCATTCAATGGAGGTCTCACCGAAAAGCTGAGATCAGTTGACACGCGCCGGCCCCGGCGTCTTGCCCTGCGGGCTGCCTTCGGCAGTCTGCCGAGCGGCTGCCCTCGCCGACTGGCTGCACATCAAGCCTTCAAAATTCTGCATCTTCATCTCTCTGTGCTCTCTGTGACCTCTGTGGTTAAAGTCCCATTTTCCCTTTTAGGTTAATCCGTGAAAATCTGCGTTCATCTAGGTTCATCTGCGGCTGTCAGGATGTTGCCTTTCGCATTGCTTCTGGCTTCTGTCGAAGCCAAGCCGGACAAGGAGCCTGTCGTCACACCCTCGTTTGCGAAGCCCGTCAAGGCGGTTGTTTTTATCGGCGGGGAAGTCGGGATCCCCCTGCTGGCAAATGCCCCGGTGAGAAGCACCAAATATTTTATCCGCTCACAACCCGGCATGGGGGTCCTTGGGGAAATCCTGACGACGGAAGACGGCCGTGCCACCGTCCTCTACCGCCATGATCCGCTCAAAGGCATGGGAACGGATACGTTTTCCTATGCCGTGCAGTCTCCCGGCGCGGCGGTTTCCTCCCGTGCCACCGTATCGGTGGAAGTCATCAACCGTCCTCCGCATCTTGAGTTTCCTTCCGAAGTCGATTTCGGGGATGTGCCGGTCGGCACCTCTACAAGAAAGCTCGTCACGCTGGGGAATTCCGGCGGTGAACCATTCGTTGGCCGCGTCCAGCTTCCCTCGTGCTGGGACTCCCCGGTCGGGCGGTTGGAAATTCCGGCCGCCCGGGAATTCGACCTGCCGGTGGAATTCAAGCCGGATGCGGCCCGCGCGTATGAGGGGACATTGTATATCGAGGGAGGCGTGACGCCGGTTGGGATTACTCTCAGGGGGACAGGCTACGCGGTTCTGGATGTCTCCCCTCCGTTTCTGAAACTCCAAAGCTCGCAGGATGGCGTGCGTTCCGGAAAGCTGATGCTCTCGAACAAGACAGAGGAGCCGATTTCCATCGATTTCGACTGTTCTCCCGGCCTGCTGCCGATTCCCCCGGTTGCGCTTGGAGGGGGCGCAAAGGCGGAGGTGGAAATCCGAGCCGACGGAGCCCGTGTCTCCGGTGGAAGAACGGCATTGATAGTCAGGGAAAAGCGGGTTTCAGCAACGATCGAGGTTCTCATCCCGCCCCTGCCGGCAAAGCTCCTGTTTGATCCTGCTTCCGCACTCGACTTCGGCCAGATCCAGCCTGGAAAATCAGCGGTTCGGGAACTGACGATCACGAATGCAGGCGGGATTCCCGCTGCCGTCGAGATCGCCTGTCCCACATGGATCCTGTCGGATGCCACCCGGCTGTTGGTGAGGCCCGCTGAGCGGACGGTGCTCCGGATCGAAGCCGCTGCCACCCGCCCCGGCACCCTTCGCGACCGCATGCTTTTCAAATACGATGACAAGTCCGTCGAGATCATCGTTTCTGCCACCGTTCCGGCGGCCCAGGCAACTCCCGCCGCGACTCCTGCTGCTCCGCCTCCCGCGCAGACGATCAACCTTGCGGAGACAAAAAAAGAAGCACTGCGTGTCACCCGGATTTCGCAGAATGAGGGATTTGTGACGGTTGGCTGGCAGGATCCCAACCCCGACCCGCGCACGTATCTCATCGAGTTGCAACGGATCAGTTCCGAAGCCTCACTTGCCCGGCAGGCCGCAATCGCTCCGGAGGTGGGAACGGAGTTCTCCCCCGAGCAGGTCGCCGCCGAACGCCTGAAATTCACCAAGCTGTTCGAGCTGGCCGACAAGAATGACAAAGTCGTTAAAACCTGGGTCCCATTGGAAAAAGCGGAGGTTACCCCGAAGGAAAACACATCCTTTGAAGTCTCTTTTCCGGTTCCGCCAAGACAGCCGGTGATCCGCATCCGGATCTCCTCTGTTCTTCCGGATGGAACGGTTTCTCCCATCCAGACCGAGATCCGCATCCCCCTCAAACAACCTCCCGCCCGCCACTGGCCGGTGAAGACGATTTTCTTCTGGCTCGTGGGCCTGACCGCGCTCGCCGTCCTTGCCCGGAAATTTATTCGATAACAAAGGAGGGCGGTCGCCCCCGGCCGCCATCGCCGAGCAGCAGCCCGAGGGCGGGCTGCCTCCATTGAAAAGGAGGGCGGTCGCCCCCGGCCGCCATGCCGAACAGCAGCCCGAGGGCGGGCTGCCTCCACGAAAAAAGGAGAGCGGTCCCCGGCCGCCATGCCGAGCAGCAGCCCGAGGGCGGGCTGCCTCCATTGAAAAGGAGAGCGGTCGCCCCCGGCCGCCATGCTGAGCAGCAGCCCGAGGGCGGGCTGCCTCCATTGAAAAGGAGAGCGGTCGCCCCCGGCCGCCATGCCGAGCAGCAGCCCGAGGGCGGGCTGCCTCCATGAAAAAAGGAGAGCGGTCCCCGGCCGCCATGCCGAGCAGCAGCCCGAGGGCGGGCTGCCTCCATTGGCGCATTTTCGATTGGACGACTCCTCTGTCGCGGAGAGATGGTGGGGTTCGTGAGCGCCGAGTTTCTCAGTCCATTGGACCCGATCGATATTCACGGGAACAAGCTGCCCCATTGGCAGCAGGGAAGAGCCTGGCAATTTATCACTTTCCGGCTGAGAGATTCTTTGCCCGCAGATTTTCTGAATCCCCACCGTGAGCAGCGAAAGGCATGGCTTGCGCTGCATCCGAAGCCTTGGTCGGCGGAGTGTCAGCGCGAGTATCACAATGAATTTACAAAGCAAATCGAGGAGTTGCTCGACCGGGGATGCGGGGCCTGTGTGCTGCGGAATCCCGAAAAGCGGCAGGCCCTGGCCGCCGTCCTGATGCGCGACGAAACCGTTCGCGCCGAGTTTGCGTGCTGGGTGATAATGCCGAATCATGTCCATGTGCTCTGCTCTCCAGGAACAGGCCTCTCCAAGCTTGTTGGTTCGTGGAAATCCATTTCCGCGCGGGAGATCGGAGACGGCGCTCTTTGGCAGACAAACTACCGCGATACCATTATCCGCAACGCCGTCCACTTTGCCGCTGTCGTTCGATACATTCGGAACAATCCGGCGAACCTCCCGTCCGATTCTTTCACGCTGTGGGAAAGCGAACAGGCGAGAAAAATCCCCTGAGCCCAACGACCGAAAGGCGGGCGGGCTGCCTCCATTGAAAAGGAGAGCGGTCGCCCCCGGCCGCTTTTGCCGAGCAGCAGCCCGGGGGCGGGCTGCCTCCATTGGAAAAGGAGGGCGGTCGCCCCCGGCCGCCTCGCCGAGCAGCAGCCCGAGGGCGGGCTGCCTCCATTGGTTGAACTTGTTATTTTCTGCGGCACTATGCCAAAGGTGTAATGCCATCAGCGTAATGAATCCTTTCGCTCACGGGGTGTTTGTTTCGGGATAATCGTTATCCTGCACCGGTTGCTGGAGGGACGCCCGCCGTGGCGTCCGATTCTTTCCCCTCACAATCTGCCAACCTGCGAAAAAAACAGTTTGTCGTCTGCCGATGCTGAACACTGAAAACTCCCTCCGCAAATCTGCGGTAATCTGCGCCAATCTGCGGCAAAAAAAGCTTGTCGCCTTGGCCGCCTGTGTTGCACCTGACCGATTGCCCCTTGGAAGGCCCCCACAGGAACCTATTTTCTTCGACATCCTGGCATTTTGGAGTAAAGTCCAAATATAACCATGTATGTCTGGAGTGCATTCAAATGATTGACGTTCTCAGGGAGACCTACCGGCGGCTGCTTGCGAACATAAGCGTCCGCAATCACCGCTTTTTATTTTCGGGCTTTGACATGAAGGAGCGGCTTGTCGGGCTTGTGGGGGCGCGGGGGGTTGGGAAAACCACGCTGCTGCTTCAGTATATTCACGAGCGGATGGCCCATCCCGAGGATGCGTTTTATGCCTCGGCGGACCATATCTATTTCAACAAGGTGAGTCTTCTGGAGTTCGTGCGTGAAGTCTTCACGCAGGAGGGAACCCGGTATTTCATCTTTGATGAAATTCACAAGTATCCCCGATGGGAGCAGGAGCTGAAGAATATTTACGATTCTTATCCTTCTGTGCATGTCGCCTTTTCAGGAAGTTCCAGCCTGGCCCTGACGAAGGGGGGATACGACCTGTCCCGTCGGGTTGCTTTGCATCGGCTTCCGGGCCTTTCCTTTCGCGAATATCTGAATTTCAGCACGGGAGCGGAGCACCCGGCCATTTCTCTGGGAGCGCTGCTTCAAGATCCGGGGGGGATCTCAGAAGAGCTGGCGCACGTGCCCAGACTGGCCGGTCATTTCCGGCGCTACCTCGCGGAAGGATTCTATCCCTATGTCTTTGAGGGAGGCGGGCACTACTACGAAAAAATCCGCGCCGGTGTGGACAAAACGATTTTCGAAGATGTGGCGACCCACTACCGGCTCAAGACAGAGAACCTGCACCACTTCAAAAAGATCCTCTGTTTTCTGAGCACGATTCCTCCCGGAGAAATGAATGTGCATAAATTGGGGGCGAGCCTTGCCGTGGACGACAAGACGGCGGCCCACTACCTGCTCATCCTCCAAGAGACGGGGTTGATCCGGATGCTCGACCCGGGCGGACGCGGACATGCGTTGATCCGAAAGCAGCGGAAGGCCCATCTTGACAATACCACCCTGCTTCATGCGATCTGCCACGGACTTGGACAGGCGGTCGAGCCGGCGGCGGCCCGCGAGCTGTTTTTCATGCAGGCCACCGAAAATGCCGGTCATGCTGTTTTCTCCAGCGAGCAGGGCGGGGACTTCAAAATTGGCGACAATATTTTTGAGGTGGGCGGACGGAACAAGCGGCGCGCTCAGCTCCCAAAGACCAAGCGCTCCGAATATGTCGTCAAGGATGACATTCTGATCGGCTCCAAGCGGACAGTGCCGCTTTACCTGTTTGGCTTCCTCTATTGAGCAGAGAAGTCGGCGCTGACAGCGCAGCGATTCGGCACGAATGCGAAATTTGAACCCGGATCCGGCGATTGCCCGCAAAGACGCGTCAAAGACGCGGAGGAGAAGAAGGGATCAACCTGGAAAAAGCAGTTCATTTCACCACAAAGATCACAAAGGCCACAAAGAAACAAATTCAGACATCCTGATGTCACCGAGAGAAAATCGGGGATCGTGGAAAACCGGTGATCCCATCACGCGACGGTAGGGACGGATCGCCGAGCCGTCCGTAGAGAGAAGTCGGCGGGCTCGGCGATCCCGCCCTACCAATTGTCGTCTCAGCCGACTTCCTAGCACCTCAGGTTGTCTGAAATTTGCAAACGCACAACTCTGATTCTTGCCTCACCCGTCGGGTGAATCACATCTCCGGGTATATCACAATATCTCTGCCTCTCTTTGTGTTCTTTGTGCTCTTTGTGGTTAATTCCCATCTTCCCTTTTAGGATGAATGCCGGGGGATTTTTCTGTCCGGTGTTCTTATCAACCTCTTCCCCTGTGTTTTCCTGTTCTCTGTGGTTTAACTCCGGAATTCAGCTTGAAATGAGGAATGGCCGGGCACGGGCGATATTTGGAGGGACGCCCGCCGTGGCGTCCGTTTCTTCCCCCTCACAATCTGCCATCCTGCGAAAAAAACAGTTTGTCGTCTGCCGATGCTGAAAACTGAAAACTCCCTCCGCAAATCCGCCAATCTGCGCCAATCGGCGTGAATCAGCGGCAAAAAACTCTTCCGTGTCCCTACTTTCCTTGATGTGGATCAAGCCCTTCATTGGATGCCGGCTCGCAATTTCCGAAATGACTTGCTTTCTTATGCTGGCCGACCATTTTTGACGCAGTCTTCCCTTATTTTATGGCAACAATCGTCGCACCCATAGGCATCACGGACACTCTTCTCTCGGGAACAAACGTGGATGATCAAATCTACGGCGCCCAAGGCGACGACACTCTGATCGGATTGGCTGGCAACGATTATCTCGATGGGGGAGCCGGCTACGACTCGTTGATCGGCGGTTTGGGGAACGACTCCTACATCGTTGACGAAGTCGGCGATGTCGTTGTCGAGAACGCCGACGAGGGAGTGGACAGCATTCTGACCTACTTTAACGTGGATCTCACTTCGCCCACCCAGTTCGGGGGGTATCTGGCCAACATTGAGAATTTTACGCTGATTGGCTCGAAGGCGATTCTCGGCACCGGAAACGCTCTCGACAATTCGATTCTCGGAAGCGGGATGGCGAATACCCTCGATGGTGGCGCGGGCAACGACTCGATCGATGGTGGTGCGAGTAACGACTTGCTCATCGGCGGGCTCGGTGCGGATTCCCTCTTGGGCAACGTCGGCAACGATTCCCTCGATGCCGGCGTGGGCAACGACACGCTCGACGGCGGCACCGGCAACGATTGTCTGATCGGTGGCACCGGTGCCGACTCCATGGCCGGCGGCGTCGGTAACGATTCCTTCTACGTGGACGACACCGCCGACATCGTCACGGAATCTGCCAGCCAGGGGACGGACTACATCTACTCCTCGGTGGATTACACGATCCCGGCGAATATCGATGGACTTGTGCTCAGGGGCACCACCGATCTGAATGCCACCGGTGGCAACGTGACAAACGACTCGCTCGTCGGCAATGCGGGGGACAACGCCCTCACCGGTCTCGGGGGCAACGACACCCTCATGGGCGGGGAAATCATCAAAAGCCAGAACGGAGGCAACGACGACACTCTCGGCGGCGACGACAACCTCCTCGGTGGTGACGGCAACGATTCGCTTATCGGCGGGCCGGGAGTGGACGCGCTCGTCGGAGGCTTGGGCAATGACACCTACGAGATCAGCTTTGACTCCCGCGTCACGGTGACGGACGCGGCAGCACTTGATGCTCTCACATCCGCTCAGGTGATCGACGGTGATTTCGTTTTACAATACGATCCGGCCACCCCAGCTCTCAGCATCCTTTGGAATGTCGTGGACATCAACAATGTCGTGCCTGGGTTGCGCTTTCTTCCCACCGGTCGGACTGGCGTTAGTGCTCCGGGTTTGCCCTCTGCCTTTGAGTCCACGGACCTTATTACTGAAGGTGCCGTCCCAGCCACTGACGGGACCGACATTGTCAAATCCTCGGCCACATTCAACCTCGCCACCAACGGGGCGAACGTCGAGAACCTCACCCTCATCGGCAGCGACAACGTCAGCGGATATGGGAATTCAACCGGCGCACCGGGCACATCTGGCAATGTTTTGACCGGAAACATCGGCAACAACTCGCTCTACGGCGGTGCAGGCAACGACACTCTCGACGGCTCCTTCGGAAATGACACGCTCATCGGCGGAGCAGGCAATGACTACTACATCCTGAATTCGGAAACCGAAGACACGACGATTGAGTTGGCAGTCGGCGGCGGCACGGACACCGTCCAGTCGTCGGTCAATTTCTCCCTGCTCTCGAGGCCCACGTTTGCCCAGATTGATAACCTCGTCCTCACCGGAACGGCGATCCTCGGTAAGGGCAATGCCCTCAACAATGCGATCTCTGGATACGCGGCGGAGAATCGCCTCACACTCTCCAACGACAATCAGCTCTCGGGCGGTGCAGGCGCGGATGCTCTCTACGGTGGTCTCGGCGCCGATATCCTTGATGGCGGTGATGACAATGACTCGCTCATCGGCGGAACGAACACGATTTTTGGCGGTGCCAGCACACTCCCCGGTGGCATCGACACGGATACTTTGAACGGCAACGACCAACTCCTCGGTGGCGGCGGCTCGGATTCCCTCGACGGTGGCTTTGGAAACGACATTATAAAGGGAGGGCAGGGCGGCGGGACCGTTTTGCTTCCTACCGGAGTCGGCGACCTCCTCCTCGGCGGCGCGGGAAACGATCTCCTTCTCGGCGGCATGAATGGCTTTCCTGGCCAGACAGATCGCGATGTCATTTCCCCGAATGACACGCTTGTCGGGGGCACCGGTAACGACACGCTCGACGGTGGGAATAGCGACCCGCTCACCCTTATTGGCAACTCGCTTCTTGGTGGCCTTGGGGACGATCTTGTCTTTATCCGCAATGCAAATGACCGCGCGATCGAACTTCCCGGCGAAGGATACGATACGATCATTGGCAATCAGACTCTCGATCTCTCCGCAGGTGCCAAGTTCCCAAACTTCGAGGCAGCAGCCCTCTTTGGCGTTGCAGCCATCGATCTCACCGGCGACGACAATTCGCAACTCCTCGTGGGAAATAACGGGGCCAGCGACATACGCGTATTTACATCGCCCCCGCTTCCTGCGGGATCACCATTTCTGCCCCTAAATGGGCTAAATATAAACAACATCATTATCGGAAATGGCGGCAGCGACACCATTCTCGGTGGGGCCGGGCTCGACTACATCTGGGGTGATGATGTTGCAGGAGTGCAGAGTGGGAACGATTGCCTCGACGGCGGAACCTCCGAATTCCCGACTCGCGGAGATACCATGGACGGCGGCCTCGGAAACGACACGTATATCGTGGACAATGTCAATGATTGGGTTCGCGAGTCACAGCCCATAGACGAAGGCGGCCTAGATACCGTGCTTACCTACGTCAACTTCGACCCTCTCCCGGCAAATGACTTGAACAACGTCACGCGCCAGCCTTCCTTCGCAAACCTCGATATCAACTCGTTTGGCCTGTTAGAAAATTTCGTCTTTCTCGATGACACGCTCCGTGGCGTCGGCGTCCCCATCCGAGGGGTGGGAAATGCCCTTGGAAATCATTTTACCGGGAACGCGCAAAACAACGTGATCCTCGGTCTTGGAGGGGACGATACGATTGTCGGAAATGCGGGCGATGATTCTCTCTACGGAGACCGTGACATTGCAACGCCGGCTTATGACCCCGTGACAGGCACATACCCGGGCAACCCTGGCGCATATGACATTTCCAGCCTGCCTGTGCTGGATCGAGACCTCTTGGTTGGAGTCGGGGGAGCCTTGGAAAATGGCTTCGACTCACTTCTAGGTGGAGAGGGAGACGACGGAATGTGGGGCGAAGGCGGAGACGACACCCTTCTCGGAGGAGCCGGTAACGATTGCCTCATGGGTGGCGCGGATGCCGATTCCATGGTCGGCGGCGTCGGAAACGATGCATATTATATCGATAATTTCGAGGACGTAGTGGTTGAAAATTCCAACGAGGGCACAGACCAAATCCTCAGCACTGTGAATATTTATCTGCTTCAGGACAACGTGGAGAATCTCGTGATCTACGGGGCAGCTACACTCGGTGTCGGTAATGATGCGGATAACGCCCTCGCCGTTTCGCAAGTCGGTGCAGGGGTTTTTCCCGTGACCTTGGACGGTGGAATGGGTAATGATACTTTGGAAGGTTTCTATTCCAGCCCGGCAGGCGCAGGGGCCCGAAGTGCCGATGACTACCTCTCAGGAGGGTCTGGCAACGATTGGGTGGATGGTGGAAGGGGGGCGGACATTCTCGAAGGGGGACTCGGCAACGATACCCTCGTGGTCGATCAACCCTTCACCTTGGCTGGCGTGCCATTTGATGCCATGCGGGAGTATAATTTTTCAGGAAATCCGACCGTGGGGGAAACGGATCTTGTGTTTCTTACTGTGAATCCCGCACTGGGAGCAATTGATCTGGATCTGTCCGATTTGCAAGTTGATGAGGGCATGTTTATTGAAAATATCACGCTGGATAACGACCAGAATAAGTCGCTCGCAAACAGACCATTGAACGCAAGCGGCAATTGGTTGAATAACGTGATTACAGGCAACGATAATGACAACATCCTCAATGGCGAACTTGGTTCCGACACCATCTATGGCGGCAAGGGGGACGATCTGATCGATGGGGGGACGAACGCGGATTTCCTTCGAGCCGGATCCAATACCAAACTCACAAGTCTTGAAATAGATCAGATCACCGGAGGGCCAGGTGGAGATACTTTCGCGTTGACTGACGAGTCTGGGCAGGGGTTCTATAGAAATAAAACCGAGCTGTCGAATGCGTATGGAATAGCAAGTTATATTGTGCTGGAGGATTTTACTTTGCCGGATGAAGTGCAATTGCAGATCAATCCGGATTTGACTCGGGAAATTCCAAGTTTGCTCACTACTATCACGGTAACTGAAAAGGGATACTATGTTGCTAGGCCTCTTGCTGCAACTGGACTTACGGATGCTTTGGGAGCCCCAATTCCCGGTCAAATGCCGTTATCAGCAACACAGGCTGCTTACTATGGAATCTTTGTTTCATTAGGGACGACTAATGACATTCCGGCAGTAATTGGAGATGATCTGATTGCCGCAGTTGGTGGAGCGGATCTGGCTACAGCTCAAACTAATGCATTTAACGCCATAGAGCCATATGTTTAAAAGCTCTTAAAGACAGCTTGCTTACTAAGGTTAGGTATATCGTAATGTCTGTCGATATTTCCAGAGACAGGAAATGTTTTTAGGGGTGTTTATTTTTGTGAGTGTCCACCTGCTGCTCAAAACCAAATGCTGAGATTCTTGGCTATATGCCTGTCTTGTGTGCCGTTGCTAGGGGCCATTAATGCTCAAGTGTCCCAAACTTGGTCGAACATCGCCGGCCAGCCTGGCACATTTGGAGCAGCCAACGGCACCGGGGCGGCCGCGCAGTTTCACACCCCCAAGGGGATTGTCTTGGATGCGGGTGGCAACATCACCGTCGCCGACTCGGAAAACCACCAGATCCGCAAGATCAGTCCTGCGGGAGTGGTGACGACACTGGCCGGGAACGGAACTGCAGGAAGCCTGGACGGCACGGGAAGCGGCGCGCAGTTCAACTCTCCCGGCGGAGTGGCGGTGGACATCTCCGGCAACGTCTATGTGGCGGATACCAACAACCACGCGATCCGCAAGGTGACGCCTGCGGGAGTGGTCACAACCTTGGCTGGGGATCCAAGCAACTTCGCCTTGGCGGATGGCACTGGGGCCGCCGCGCAATTCCACTTTCCATGGAAAAGGGGTCGGTTCTTGCTCTTTGACATGGAAAGGGGTCTTACACCCCCATTATCTCGCAACATACTTTCATTTAGTGACATTTAGTGGATTTTAGTGGTTCAACGCAAGCGGGCTTTATCAGGGCAAACGCATGAAAACTCATCATCCTTGAAAACACGTAACACCCATTGCACGAGGCTCTTTTGTTGGGGAGCACTTGCGTCCCGAGTGTCCGGGTTGGCGTCTCGCCGAACCGGTTTTTCGGCGAGACGCCGAAAACCACACCCGAGACGGGCATGCTCCCCGGAAGGAAGCAGTTCGCTCGGGCATTTTAATGCGTTTGCCCTGCGGGCTTTATAGCACAGTTCTGTAGAACCGCTGGATATTTTGCGTAACCGTCAGAACGCGGAGTTCCGACACTTCCAACACCTACGCCTCGCGAAAAATCTCAAAGTCAATGTGGGAGTCTAATTCCATGAGGGGATCTCCAAGCTTTGCTAAAGCTTCCAATCGGTCACTTTCATCAAAAAAACTGGGTTGATAGGCCATGCAAGAAATCAAGCAGAAATCATTCCAATATATTGATGGTAAATGTGTTGCAGTTATTCAAACTCCCCTTAATCCGGTTAAACCTTCGCGGTTTTTAGGTTCAAAAGCATTTTTTCCGGGCAGGCCGAGGGCGGCCTGCGGAAAAAAATTCCTGCGCGCCAAAGCCAGCTGTTCGATTTTCAGGCAGCCAAAGACTCTCCGGAAGAGAGTTTCGCGTTATACTTTTCCCATGCCCGCCGGGAAAAAAATGGGGCTTCTTTGTGGCCGCAAATAATCGCGTTGGCTCCGACGTCATAATCCAGATGTGGCCAGTGAGACGCATAGTGCGTGATATGGTAATCCGCTCTTTCGGCGGGGGTGGCCAGCATCAGGGTCGGATACCATGCCAAAGGAACGGAACAGGACCGCCCGTCCAGAAAATCCCAGACCATGTTCCCGTCAACAAAACGGATCCGGAGAACGTCCGGATAGAGGAGGTCATTTGCTTCCATGGATTCTTTCATATTCAGTGATGAGTTCGTATTTGTGGGACTCTATGATTGCAAGAAATTCGGTGAGCTCGTGGGCGCGAAAACCACGGCTTACAAGAACCTGAACCGGATCCATGCGGACTTTTGCCGCATTGTCATCTTTGAATACATGCACATGGGCGGGCTCGTCCGGCTCATCCACGAAGACCATGAACCTGTATCCCCGTTCCCGCAGAATTGTCGGCATGGGTGCATCCATATCATAAAATTCGGTTGAATGAAGCGGAAAATGAGTTCCGCGAGTTCGAGAACACGGCCAATACAAGTGAAGAAATAAACGTCTGAACCAGAGTTCTTTAGGTCCCATCGGAGAAAACGGGCTGAAATTTTTCAGGGTGATTCAGGATAAACACAAATTCAGCGATTGAAGAATTTTGACAGGATTAACAAGATTTACAGGATTAATTTACGCCAGAAGTGCGGTGGATAGAAATATTCCCCTATCGTTTCTTGCAACTGCTTTTCCCGGAATCTTGTCCATCTTGTTAATCCTGTCTAAAACCGTTTTCAGGATAAACACAAAGGCACCAAGACACAAAGAGGAGGGGTTCAAAAAAGCTTCGAGACTTCGAGTCTTCGTGGTGAATTTTCTTCTTGTTCGTGAATTGGCCGTGCTTTGGTCGCTGTGGTTAAATTCTGTTTTGAAATTTACGTTCTCTGTGGTAGAATTCCTCCGCTGGATTTGGTCAGAACACAAAGAAAGAAACTTGCAACCGGCCGCACCATATTTGTCCCGTCGCCCACCGGGCAACATCCGACGCGTTTTCTGTCTATTTTCACTCTACGCCCTGCTCACAACGGCGTCGGCGGTGGACTACACATGGACGAATGTCGCCGGATCTCCCGGAAATTCCGGGACGGCCAACGGAACCGGCAACGCCGCGCAGTTTCACACCCCCAAGGGAGTGGCGTTGGGTACGGGCGGCAACATCACCGTCGCCGACTCGGCGAACCACCAGATCCGCAGGATCAGTCCTGCGGGAGTGGTGACGACACTGGCCGGGAATGGCACGGCAGGCAGCACGGACGGCACGGGAAGCGGCGCGCAGTTCAACTCTCCCGGCGGAGTGGCGGTGGACATCTCCGGCAACGTCTATGTGGCGGATACCAACAACCACGCGATCCGCAAGGTGACGCCTGCGGGAGTGGTCACAACCTTGGCTGGGGATCCAAGCAACTTCGCCTTGGCCGATGGCACTGGGGCCGCCGCGCAATTCCACTCTCCAAGCGGGGTTGCTCTCGATGCCTCCGGGAACGTCTATGTGGCCGACACCGGGAATCATGCCATCCGTCGGGTGAGCCCGCTTGGCGTGGTCACGACGATTGCCGGGAACGGGAATCCGGGAAATGCCAACGGCACTGGGACGGCCGCGCAATTCAACAATCCCACTGCCGTGGCAGTGGACAGCTCAGGGAATATCCTCATCGCCGATACCGGCAGCCATACGATCCGCAAAATGACACCGGGCGGAGTTGTGACGACCATCGCCGGGCTGACGGGATTTCCCGGCAGCCAGGAAGGCGCGAACCCGCTTTTCCGCAGCCCACAGGGCATCACAACGGATGCCGCCGGCAATATCTATGTTGCTGATACCGGGAACCACACGCTGAGGAAAATTTCCCCGAGCGGGCAGACGACGACAATCGGCGGCAGCGCGTTGGTTTCCGGCAGCGCCGAGGGCACGACGCTCGCGCGGTTCAACCAGCCCGTGGGAATCGCTGTGGATGCCTATGGAAATCTGCGGGTCTCCGACGCCAACCACCGAATCAGCCTCGGCACGGCCACGCTGGAAATCTCGACGGCCAGCCCGCTGGCCTCCGGCACGATGGGGATATCCTACAACAGGACCTTCACCGCGACCGGCGGAAAGCCCGCCTATTCTTGGTCATTGGCCGCAGGCGCATTGCCATCCGGCCTGACACTCAATGCAACAACCGGCGTGCTCAGCGGAACTCCCACTGTCGGCAAGACCTCGCATTTCACAATCCAGGTCACCGGCACCGACCTTGCCTCCGCGACAAAATCCTTCCAACTCACCGTCGTCAACCCCGCCGCACCGGTCATCACAAGTGCCACAAGTGCGACCGGCTATGTCGGCGAGGCATTCACCTACCAAATCACCGCATCCCTCGGCCCGATCCTCTCGTTTGCTGCGACCGGCCTGCCAACCGGCCTCACTTCGACCAATGGAACGATCTCGGGAAATACCACCCAGACCGGCACGTTCCCCGTGACGCTCTCCGCCACCAATGCAGCCGCCACCGGATCAAAAACGCTCTCCCTGAAAATCTACGACACCAGCGCGGTTGCGAACCGGCTGGATGAATTCCCGCTCCCTCTCAACGACAATTTTGCGAACCGGGTCGCCCTCACCGGGTCATCCGCGAATGCGATCGGCTCAAATTTCGACGCCACGACCGAAACCGGCGAGCCGGAATTTAGCATGGGGGCCGCCTACCGGTCGGTCTGGTGGAAATGGACTCCGTCCGTTACGGCCAACGTGACGATCGATACCTCGGGAAGCGATTTTGACACTTTCCTTGGAGTCTCAACCGGCAGTGCGGTCAATGCCCTCATGCCCGTCGCCTCGAACGATGATGCCGGGAACACGGTCCAGAGTTCGGTTACTTTCTCCGCCGTGGCAGGCACCGAATACCAGATCAAGGTGGATGTCTCGCCGGGATCCAGCGGGGAGGGGATGATTTCGCTTCAAATCGCGCAGGACGTCCGCCGCGTCTCCGTCACCTCCACGCCCGGAGGATCCGCCTCCGGCAACGCAATCATCGCAACAGGCACCCAGGCAACCGTAACTGCCACCGCAGACCCCGGCTACCGGTTCACCAACTGGACGGAGGACGGCGACATCGTCAGCACGCAGACCACTTATGTGTTTGTGCCGGAATACGACCGAGTGCTCGTCGCGAATTTCGAGGTCATCCCGCAATACCAAATCCAGTTTTCCGCCACACCCGGCGGAACCACCTCGGGCACCGGCACCTATTTTTCTGGAACCCAGGCGACGGTTTCCGCCACCGCAAACTCCGGCTTCCGATTCGTCCAATGGACGGAAAACGGAACGTCTGTCAGTACGAGCGCCAACTATACTTTCACGGTGGTTTCCGACAGAAGCCTTGCCGCAAATTTCGAAGCCGCATTGTCGGCGATCCAGACATGGCGAAGCACATTCTTCGGCACAAGCGAGAACGCCGGCAACGCGGCCGACAGCGCCGATCCGGACAAAGACGGACTTCCGAATCTCATCGAATATGCCACCGGCAGCCTGCCGGGCACCGCAACAAGCGCCAACATTCCCCAGATTGATGCGACCGCCAGCAACCTCACCCTCACCTTCAATCGCGTCGCCGACCCGTCCCTGACGTATCAAGTCTGGGCCAGCAACAACCTCACCGACTGGGGTGCATCCCCCATCTGGTCATCCACCGGCGCGGAAAATACGGCGGGACCCGTCACCGTCACCGATCCGACCGCCCTCTCCGCCCAACCCCGCCGCTTCCTCCGCCTCAAAGTCCTCGCTCCGTAAAGCACGCCTCACGCCAAGCACGCCGAGCGGATGAAAAAGGAACCAAAGCCATACACCAAAATAGGAAAATGGGAATGAACCACGGATTTCACGGAGAGCACGGATAGAGCATGTTCCAGCAATATTTGATGAAAACAATCATCCCCCTGTGGGGTGAAGAACCCGTTTTCATAAGGCAATTCGTGGTTCCAACTCGGGTTTCAGGATGCGATTCCATCAGAGCCTATCCGACGAAAATGAGTTTTAAGGTAGCGTGATGACCCTGCGAAATGGATTGGAGGGCACCGCGCCGTCGGTGCCGACTTGTTTTCCTCAAGCCAAAGAATCGGACGACACGGCGGTCATCCCTCCAGCAGAATCATCACCCTCAGACTTCAGGATGGCTGCTCTTTCCGAAACCTCTTTGCGTCCTTCGCGCCCTTTGCGTCAAACCCGTTGAATGAAAGTCCTCGTCACAATCCCCCACTTTTTTGATTCCTCGATCAAGTTGGGATACGGGTCAACCACCGCGCCAGCCGCCGAGCGCCTGGCATCGTTGAAAGCCTGCATCCAAGGGCTCCAGGAAACTGTCGGACCGCGTCAGGCATCCCTGCTCTTCATGCACGCCCCGGTCGAGGGGCGGGGGAATGGACGCCTGGCTAAGGTGAACGACTTTTCCCCGAAGATGCTCGACATCGCCGTCTGCACGACCGGGTCATCCCACCTCATCGGAGATGATCTTCCACCCGGAATCTCTTTCCACCACGTCCAGACCGGCGTGCAACCGATGCTCCTCGGCTTCGCCTGCCACAAGGTGCTCCAAGAGATGCTTGGGAAATACGACTGGTATTGCTACATGGAGGATGACCTCTTCCTCTCCGACCCCCTGTTCTTTGCGAAGCTAAAATGGTTCACCGATGTCTTCGGGGCGGGCGCGCTCCTCCAGCCCCACCGCTTCGAAACCTCCGGGAATCCTGCCCTCCACAAGCTCTACATCGACGGGCCCGTGAAAAAGGACTTCTCCTCGAAGTGGCAGGATATTTCGACGGACAGCAAACTCGTTGAGAAATCCCTCGGGCGCGACTTCGTCTTCGAGCGGCCCTCAAACCCGCACTCGGGGTGCTTCTTCCTCAATGCCTCTCAAATGGAAACCTGGGCCAAGGCCCCCCACTTCCTTGACGGCGATACCTCGTTCGCAGGCCCCCTCGAAAGCGCCGCCTCGCTCGGCATCATGAAAACCTTCCGCATTTATAAGCCAGCAGCCAACTCCGCCGGATTCCTAGAAATCCGCCACCTCGCCAACCGCTATCTCGGCAAACGGCTCCGACTGAAATAAAGGAGGGCGGTCGCCCCCGGCCGCCGAGCAGCCCGAGGGTGGGCTGCCTCCATTGGGAAAAATCAGTATTTCTGGATGTAAAGCTGGTAGAGCGGCAGGTTGGGGATCACCCGCATTTGCTGACAGTGGATGTTTGTGAAGGCATCCACGGCCGCCTTGGGCGTGACGAGCGGATTCTCCATGCCGCGCCGGACGGGTGCCCACAGGTAGTCGTCAAATGCCATCACCCCTCCGCTGCGCAGGAGGCGGAAGGCGAGCACGGCATCCGCCAGCACATCAACGGCCTGATGGCTTCCATCCACGGAAATAAAATCGAATGGCGGCACCTTTTCGGCGACCAGCGCACAGAGTTCGTGGAACGATTCACCTTCCCGGATCTCGACACATGCAGAAGAGCCGATGGCTAGAATGTTGCTCTCAAACCGCTTGCGCAACCCGCCAAGTTCCAGTGTCTGATGCTCCACTCCTCCTTGAAAAGTATCGATGGCAACGATGGTGGAATCCGCCGATTTGCAGAAATTCTCCAGCAGCCAGCACGTCGAACGTCCTTCAAAGACGCCAATTTCAAGAACGCGGAGTGCTGGATTCTGTGTGGACAGTTTGTCCAAGATCGCTTTCCAAGCCTGGATACTGCGTGAAAACCAATCCTGCGTAAACTCTCTGGGGCCATCCATTCGCCGATTGTTCGCGGAACGATCGGATTGTCAATTCACCTCCGCCGGCCCCCGAAAATTTCTGGACCGACATCGCCCAGAGTAATGGCGGGGGACCCATGACCAAGATCCTCAACCTCAGCACCGTCACCGACATCGTCGGCAGCGGAGCACGCACGGTCACCGTGAGTGCCAAGCTCCCCGTCGGCGGAAAGCTCTTCCTCCGCGTCAAGGCAGCAAAGTAGGGAGCACAGGCATCCTTGCCTGTGAAAGAAAAAAACCGAACGTATTTATAATTGACAAACGAACGTGCGTTAACCAGTATCGTGTCATGGTGATTTCCAGCACGAAGCTTCGGGAGAACATTTATCAGATTCTTGATGAGGTCTTGAAAACCGGCCAACCGATAGAGGTGCGCAGAAAAGGGCGTTTTCTACGGATTGTTCCTGAGCCGCCGACTTCGCGAATGGCGAAACTGCGGAGGCGACCAACGATCAGTGGGAATGCCGAGGATCTTGTGCACATGGACTGGTCTGGGGAGTGGAAGCCTTGATTGCCCTGGATACGCATGTGGTGGCGTGGCTGCATGCCGGGGAAACGGAACGGTTTCCAGGCGGGGTGTATCAACGCTTGAATACTGAGGAACTGGTGATCTGCCCCATTGTTTTGCTGGAGTTGGAATACTTGCATGAGATTGGCCGCATCTCGGAGAATGCAGACCGGATCTTTGCCGACCTTGCCAGCGAGATCGGGCTGGCGGTGTGTCCGCATCCGTTCTTGGAAGTGATCCGCGAGGCATTGAAACAGGCATGGACGCGGGATCCCTTCGATCGAATGATTGTCGCCCACGCGATCTCTGCTGGTCACGAGCTAGTCACCAAGGACGAGAACATCCTCGCGCACTATTCTTCCGCCTTCTGGGCCTGATCTTTGCGCAGATGCGGCCAATGAGCCGTGGAGGGCGCTGCGCCGTCAGCGCCGACTTGTCTGCCTTTGCGCGTGCTTACAGCCACCGGCAACGGCCCCGCCGCTACCAACTTTTTCCTCCGGGAGTCCACCGTCAGATTCAGCCCCTCCAGGCTTCTGGCACCCAGCAACAACAGGTCGCCTTTTTCTGCGAAAACCACTTCGTCAACCGTGAACGCATTGTTGACCCGGACAATGGCAAATCCCACGCTCCTGGTGATCTGTTGCCCGTTCGCCATCACGAACGAGAGGTCTTTCTTTTCTCTTTGGATTCCGAGCTTTTCCAATGTGGTGCCAGCGACCCATGTGTATTCGCTGCCCGTATCCACCAGAAGCCGGGGGATCTTCGCGCCAAGTTCCCGGTGTGCGACATTTTCAATTTTTGCTCCTGTATGGAATGTACCCATGCCCTGAGGATAACTGCAGGCTGTCTCTGGTCGAGCCGTTTCTCAAAGCGATGGGATCCCCATCTCGTAAATGCAGAGGCTGGGCTCACGCAGAGACGCAGAGAATTGCATGGGGCAGATCTGGAATCACTGCGTGATTCCCGCCTCCTCTGCTGCTGAAAGACCGGCAGATAGCCCCATTTGTGGGCTTCCGATCATGTTCCCTAAGTGGCTCCCCTTTCGTTCCTTCTCAGGCGCGGTTTCGACGACGGAAAACCATCACCGTCGTCAACCCACCGGCCAAGAACAACCATGTGCTCGGTTCGGGGACTGCAACAACCTCATAATAGCTTCCCATGTTTTGGGTTGCAGCTGTGCTTCCGGCATAACCGACAAAGGAGATCTTGCTGAGATATGCTGTTGGGTCAACAGAGAAGCGAAGCTGGTTGTTTGCTCCTCCAAAAGTGCCAAGCGTTCCACCCCAGTTTGCAATAGTGATGGCTCCTGCTCCTGAAAATGCCACTGAGCTAAAGCTTACCACATTCGTTTCAGACACACCGTAGAGCACATTTAGGGCATAGGTGGATACGTCAACTACGCCACCACTTGTTAACACCGAATTGCCTGAAATACCCCAGTCCATGGAGTTCTGTATCGCAATCGACTGGCTATTGAAGTTGACATTTGCACCTAACGAAAGAACCAGAGAACCTGAGACCCCGTCCCCGATTCCAATGCTATCTCCTCCTCCAGCTGCTGCGAACGTGTAGGTCGCACCCGTGAAAGTCACAACCTGCGAAGAAAAACCAACTCCTCCCGGAGTCAAGTTGGTTTTTGTTATCCCAGTTGCATCAAATAGAGCGGTGTCAGGTCCAAAAGTGCTCGGAGGACCACCTGCCGGCGACCAGTTGGTATCGACGGATAAATCGCTTGAGGCACCAGTCCAAGTATAAGCCACTTGGGCAAAGGCACCCGATGATAAGACAAAGGCGAACGCGAATGACAAGGCAAGTGAATGGATTTTCATTATTGCAAGATTGTGTTGTGTTGTTTGAGAATTGTTACAGATTGTATGGTAATATTGCTGCAAAAGTGGCATTTACGCCAGTAGTCGCGCCGCGGCGAACTACCCATATCCCACTTCCGGGTGGGATGACAGTTGTGGCGTAGTTCGTTTTATCATTGCCAGCGAGTGCATTCCTCCAAACATTGTTGACATCCAAAAAATATACACTCGATGTATTATCCGGGCGGTAGATTGTGACTTGGTCAGAATTGGCGGGATTGTTGCCTCTCACCCATCCGGGCATGGACGAAAAACTCATTGTTGCTAATGTAGCACCCTCAGGGAATGGCATCCCTACTGCAACTCTTGCGCCTCCCGGCAGTTGAGTTTTAATTCCATGTATAGGAACCGTCCCTAAAAAATCTAAAGACGCATTCGCTCCGGTTGCTCTTCGAACAATCCAAATCCCCGATGTTGGGAGAATGCCAAGAGCATTATAATTATTTTTGTCATTTCCGGCCAAGGCATTTCTCCAATTTATGCCGTCGTTAAAATAAACTGCTGAAGTTCCATCGGAATAGATTGTTACCTGATCTGCCTGATTGGGATTCGCTGCGCACTTAAGCACGGAGCTGGTGGAGTTGGAACCGAAAATGCCAGCGAGGGTAAACATTGGAACAATTTGATATTTGTCACCGACGGCAACATTATTTGTGTTGCCTGAGGAATTATCGACTGGCAGAGCGAAATTTGCAGCACCAGTGCGGAGCGTCAGCACAGTTGCGGTGTTAGAAGTAATCCAAAAGTTTCTACCAGCAGCTTGTCCCGAGGTAATCTTGATATAACTCGATCCGACCAAACTTCCAAAACTGGCAGCCGCGTCGGTGATGGTTGTGCTGGTAACGCCTGTGACGGTGCCAAAGGCAGTGGGAGAGTTTTCTAAAGGTATTGAGATTGCCGTTCTCCTGTTGGCATCAAGTTGAACTGAAACAAAACCCACCGGCGTAGTAGTGGCGTTTTGCGCGTGCGTGGAAGAAAGAAGAGCCGCCGCCGAGGCGAGGCTGAGAGCGAGGATTTTTTTCATGGATATCGGTGACGTGTTTCCCGCCTGAAATGAACTTTGAGAAAATCTGTCATAAAAATCGAGGGCAGGAAAGGTTTTTTGCCTCTTTTTATGAAAAAATGATCGAAAAAATGATTCGCGTCAATAATAGCTAGATCTATTTATATTAATTACTGACAGCAAGCATCTTATACATGATTTTGTCATATCTGTGTAAATCTTGTCAATCAGTGGCTACTCCTTTTGCGGTTTTCAGCGTCCCTCGACGAGCATAAAAAGGGGATTAAACTGCTGCACGGCATTGGACTCGGTAAGATCCACGGCGGTGTTGAGGGGGTCGCGTGAGTCGAAGGTGACGAACCAGAGGCGAATCGCGCCGCTCTTCGCGGCACGGATGCTGGTCTGGATGACATACTCACCCGGCTCCGGAATCTTGAATTCGAAGCGACCGTCGGAGTTGGTGGAGACGACCTCGAGGGCGTTGGGGATATTTTTCAGGAAATGGGTGGCGAGTCGGGTCGGGTCGGTGCCTCCGACTTCCGCGATCTTGGCGTATCGATCGGCAAGGTAGGTCTCGAGCTGGGTGCGGCGATAAAGTCTCACTTTGATTCCCGGCAGAGAGACGCGAGTGCCGCTGGCGTCGCGGACGATCACGCGGCCGCGGACTTGGCCGCTGTCCGCCACCTCGCGGGCGGCGAAAAGCACATTCTGGTATTTTTTTTCCCACTCCGAGTTTGCGGCCCGCTCTTTTCCGAGGCTTGAGCGCAGGTTCCAAGCCACTGCGGACATCGTCATCGCCCAGACGATGGCGACTGCGGCACCGGTGAGGGAGGCGAGCGTGATGAGTCGGAAGACACGCACTCGCCTGCTCTTGTTGTTTCCGCGGCGGGGTGCGGTTGGGTTTGCGGGATCCGTCGAAGGAATCTCGGCCTTCTTGTTCGGATATCCGGGAGCACACTCGCCGCGCAGAAATCTCCAGAGCGGCACCAGTTTTGTTGTCTTCGGTTCGAGGCACAGGTCGTCTTCCTGCAGGAATCCCGTTTCAAGGAGCGAGGGGAGTTCGCGCGGTTCGTATTCGCCGATGGCCTGGCCCTTCCGGCTGAGAGAAACCCGGCTGACTTTTGTTTTCGAGGGAATGCCGTCTTCTTTAGGGATGACATGGGCTTTCTTGAAGATTTTGCGCAGTTTGAGCTGCGTTTCCTTTTGCATGACGGCTTGGTTTTACCCATGGGAGCCGCCGACTGCCACTGAAAAACCCTTGATGCTTGAAAGCCCAAAGGTAGCGGGTCTTTGGAGTAGATTCCGCCAGGGGAGTGACTATTCCTGCACCAGCCGGACCCGCAGGAATCTGCGGGTTCCGATCTCCAAAGTGTCTTTGACCGTCACGACGGTCCGGTCGGCGTGGTCCAAGGCGGAGACGACCTGGGCGTGGGAAAATCCGTCCGATGATTTCCAGACCTCGGTCCAGGTTCCGGAGAGAGCGTTGTTCGCCTCCACCGAATAGGTCAGGCCCTGGGTGAACTTCCGCACCGGAAAGGTGATGGTCAGGAATTTTGTGGTGGTTCCGGCAAGGCTTGAGGAAACCCCCGCCTGGTCGGTCAATGCGGGGTCGCCCAGAAATGCGAATTCCTGCAAGTTGTTCCAGGCATCTCCGTCGGGATTTTGGGCGATGCCACTCCCGCCGTTGGGAAACGTGGCTCTGGACGCCCATGTTGCGTAGGTATCGGTCAGGCTCACAACCACAGAAAAGCTGTCATCCACGGTATTGCCAACGCTGTCGGTGGCGCGGACGGTGATGGTCGTGCTGCCGGCCTGCCCTGCGACAGGGGAAATGTCCAAGAGACCGTTCGGCTGGAGGTTTGCCGTGGCAACGGCAGGATTGCTGTTGGAGACGATCGAGTAAGCCAGCGCGGGATCTTCCCCGGCCTCCCCGGCAGGGAGCGGAACGAGAGAGACGCCGGTAAAAAGGATCAATGCGTAGTCGGGCGGCAATACTGGCAGCTCGCTGAAGGCACCGCCAAAATTCCCGCTGTAATCATAGACGGGGAAAATCTCTGGATCCCCGAAAATCTGCGCGTTGCCGAGAGTGGAACGGGTCATCCGTCCAAAAACCGTGAAGCCTCCGTTCTGCGGATCCAGGATATCCGAGTTTTCTCCAAGGCTCACAAACCACTGGCTGGTTGCGCTGTCGGGGTCGCCCGCCACCTTGGCCATGGAAATCGTGCCCAGAGTGTTGGAAATCCCGAACTCATTCACAACCGGAGGATCCATCGGGACAGGAGTAAAACCGGTGCCGTTGAAAGTAAAACCTCCACCCTGGATGACAAACCCCGGAATGCTGCGGTGAATGACGGAGTCCACGTAATCGCCATCGGTTGCATACTTGAGAAAGTTTTGGCGTGTGGCCGGGGTCCGGTTGCTGAACAGGGCCATATCCAACACCACCGGAGTGCCGTCGCTGAATTGGAACTGGGAAGTAAACCGGACCACTTGGTCATTGATCGCCTCCATGCTGAAGGCGGCGGCCAGATTCACCGTCTGCGGACCGCCGATGCTCTGGTCCGGGGTCGGGTAGTTGAGCACCTGCAGAAGCTTGGGAGCTGCGACCACGGAAGCCATCGTTCCAAAAAACACAGCAGGGCGAGGTGGCGACCGAGAGGCGCAGCACAAAGCACCCAATGGAAAAGGGCCGATGGGGATCTCTCCACAACTCCTTCCAACAAAGGAGTGTTGAAAAAATTCCGGAAAGAAAGTCCGAACATCCTCGAAAAAATATCGTTCCCACCGGTTCGTGTCAACCGGATCACACCTGCTCAGCGCACTTCCTTCATCTTGTCGAGCGGGCCCATGAGGAAATCCACGAAGAGGCTGATGACCCGGCGGTTGCGGATCTTGATGTTGGCGGAGACGGCCATGCCGGATTGCAGGGGGACTTCGACGCCGCGCACTTCCAGGCTCTGTCGGGAGATCTCGATTTTTGCAGGGAAGCTGTAGAACGGTTTTGCCTGCGTGGGAGGCAGGGCGTCGGATCCGACAAAGATTAACTTTCCGTCGATCCGCCCGTATTCCCGGGCGGGGAAGCTGTCTACCTCGACCTCGCTGTTGAGTCCGGTGTGCACGAACCCGATGTCGCGGTTGGTGATATCCACCTTGGCAATCAGTTCCTCGCTGGGAACAATCTTGAGGACGATATCTTTTGGTTCAAGGACGGATCCCGGTTTGCTGGACACGATTTCAAATACGATGCCGTCGGCCGGGGAGGAGATCTGGTGATACTCCAGAGACGCGGAACTTCCGGCCAGGCGGCTTTCGATTTCCGAGATCCGCTGGGAGTTGGCCAGGCGGGCTTTTGTGAGGCCGGATTCGATCTCCGCGATTTTCTGCGCGTTATCGCTCAGGCGCGACATGGCGTCCTTGCGATAGGTGGTATTGATGTTGGCGGCTTCTTCCTTTGCCCGGCTGATCTCCACCGAAAGGCTCAGGGAGAGGCTTTCCAGCCGCTTGACCTGTGTTTCTGCCTGGATGGCATCTGCCTCGCGGGAGAGGTAATCCACCCTGGCCACACCGCCGCTCTCGACGAGTTTGCTGAACGATTCAAGAATCTTGCGGCTGTTGACCAGAAGGAGCCGCGCCTGGGCGAGCTGGCTGGTTGCCGAGTCGAGATCCTTTTGCGCACGCTCCGCCTTCAACTCCGCCTGGTTGAGCTTTTCGGTCCGGTCCTTCTCCCCCTCATCAAAGAGCCTCGTCTGGTCGGGATCGAGCGCCGTCCCCTGAGCCGAAAACGCAATCTGGGCCCGGAGCAGGCGGTTCTCGGATTCGAGGGAGGCCCGGTTTTTTGCAAGGTCGGCCATCGCGGGAGGGAGCCCGACCGGAGGAACTCCGGGCAGCCCGGCATCGAAGAGCTGGGCATAAAAGGATTCCTCGTTTTTCATGGAAGCCAGCATTTCACGGAGGGATTGCAACTCGGCGCTCGCCACTTTTGGATCGAGCTTGACGAGGGGTTGGCCGCTTTTGACGCGGTCCCCCTCCTTCACGAGGATTTCAGAAATAACTCCTGCCACCGGGGATTGCACGTCCTGCACCGAGCCGCGAGGTTCGAGCTTGCCAGTGGCGTGGACGACTTCGTCCATGTGGGCCAGGCAGGCCCACAGCAAGAGCCCCACAGCGGCCCCGATAATCGTCCACATGATCGCCCGCGACCAGACGAGCGACTGCCGGAAAAACATCGTCTGCCCTTCGGAATGGATGGCGCGCAGGAAGGCGGAGCGGATGGATGCGAATATTTTCAAGGAAGGATCCTCCAAAAGCGGAAAGCGGAAAGCGGAGACCGGAAAAGCCGAACACTGAAAACCATCTTCACGTTTCCCCTCCCTGCTGCTGATGAAGTGCTGTGTAGAGTCCGTTTCGCGCCATGAGTTCGTCATGTTTGCCCTGCTCGACCAATGACCCGTTGTCGAGCACGAGAATCCTGTCGGCATGCTGAACCGAACGGACACGGTGGGTGACGAAAAATACGGTTTGTCCGGTGAATTCGCGGGCGAGATTTTCGCAGACCTTGCGCTCGGTGGCGAAATCCAGAGCGCTTGTTGCCTCGTCAAAGATCAGCATCCGCGGTCGTTGGAGAATCGCGCGGGCGATGGCGATCCTTTGCCGCTGCCCTCCGGAGATCGCGCGGCCCTGCTCTCCCGCTCTCGTGTTGTAGCCTTGCGGCAGGGCCATGATGAAATCGTGCGCCTCGGCCAACCGGGCCGCGCGGATGATCTCCTCGGGCGTCGCATCGGGGTCCGCCACCGCAAGATTCGCCATCATGGATTCATTGAAAAGCAGGCTCTCCTGCAGGACGGTGGCAATTTGCCTCCGCAGCGAGTGGAGTTCGACTTTTGCGATCTCATATCCGTCCACAAGGATCCGCCCGTCATCCGGCGAATACAGCCGGGGAAGCAGCTTGAGCAAGGTGGATTTGCCGGATCCGCTGCGTCCGATGACCCCCACGAACGAACCGGCTGGAATATCGAAGGAGATGTCGCGAAGCTGAGGGGCCTGTCCCGGCACGTATCCGAACGTGACCCGGTCGAACGTGACGCGCCCATCGAGCGGGGGCATCGGAATATTTTTGGCCTCCTCGTGGGTCTGCTCGGGCGGTTGGTCGAGCACGTCGCCGAGACGCTCGATCGAGAGCCCGACTTCCTGGAAATTCTGCCAGCTCTGGGTGAGGCGGAGGAGCGGATTGGTCACATATCCCGCGATGATGCGGAAGGCGATGAGCTGCCCGAGCGTGAGGTCACCATGAATGACAAGAACTGCTCCATACCAGAGTACGCCTAGATCCCCGAGGCGGCTCAGCAGGGTGGTTGCCGAGCCCATGGCGGTGGAGGTGACAACCGCCCGGAAGCCCGCCGAAACGTAGCCCGCGTAGCGGTGTTGCCACTTCTGCCGGGAGTGGTGCTCGAGGTTCTGGGCCTTCACCGTCTGCACGCCTGTGATCGTCTCGACCAAGTGGGACTGGGTGTTGGCCATGTGCTGCGCGCGCTCGCGGATCTGCCGGCGCAACAACGGGGAGACGGCCACCGTGATGCCCGCCATGAACGGCAGCGCCACCAGCGCCACGAGAGTCAGCGGGATGCTGTAAAACAGCATGATCCCGACATACACGACCGAAAAGACCGCATCGAGGCCGACGGTCAGGGCCGTCCCCGTGAGAAACTGCCGGATGTTTTCCAACTCCTGCAGGCGTGAGGAAATTTCGCCGACCGGACGGCGGTGGAAATAACCGAGCGTGACCCGGTAGAGGTGGTCCATGATCCGCGTCCCGAGCGCGAGATCGATCCGGTTCGTCGTGTCGACAAATAGATATGTGCGCAGCGCGGTGAGGAGCACCCCAGCAAAGGCAATCGCGACAAAAAGGATCCCCAGCACATTGAGCGTCTGCAGGCTGTTTTGCACAAGGACCTTGTCGATGATCACCTGGGTGAGCAGCGGGTTCGCCAGCGCGAAGAGCTGGACAAAAAACGAGGCGATGAAGACTTCGATGAGCGCCCGCTTGTGCTTTTTGATCGCGGGCAGAAACCATCGCAGGCCGAATTTCGCGCCGATTTCCTCGGGCATCGGGGTGAGCAGGAGGGCTTGTGTCGTCTCGGGCTGCGAGGCGAGCAGCTCTGCTTCCGGAATCCGGTGCAACCCGGTCCTTGGACTTGAGATGACGGCTTCTTCGCCGCGTGTCGGAAATAAAACGGCCAGTCCTTCCTTCCAGTGGATGAGCGAGGTTGTCTCAAGGCGCGCAAGATTTTTTGAAGGAACCTGAACCAACTGGGCGCTGAACCCCGCGATGGCGGCCACCGTACCGCAGATGTGGAATGTCGGCTGGCGGCTGTCCCTCAGCTCGTTGTGCAGGACTTTCCGCAGCGCCTCCTTCGGAAGCGTTCTGTCATGGAACTTCGAAAGGATTTCAAAACAGGCCACCACTTCCTCGCGCCCTCCCTCGGCCGTTTTAACTTCGGGAAATGCCGTGTTTCGCTCGATCAGGTGGTCAATCGAAGGGAGTGAATCGGGAAGGACCACTGCCGGAGTTTCGCTTCCCTCATGGTCCAGCTTGCCTTCGCGGAATGCACTTCTGGGAAATCCGATGCTGCGGACGGCGCCGTCATCCGGTCTGGCTATCCGTCTGCGATCCTTCCCCGCGGCGATTATCCAGGTGATGTCGTCGCACCGGTCTGCTGGATCCATCGCAACCTGAATATCGGGGAGAACGCTGCGCAGGCAGTTCCTGAGACCCGCGGTATCCATCGCGCGGTTGTGAAACTCTCCGGCGAGCAGGTCATAAGCCTCTGCTGCGGACACGCGTGATCGAAGAAAATCGAGCAAGGCGGGAGGGAGGCCGGCGGGAAAATCTTCCGCAGGAATCCAGAGGCAGACCGAAGGCTCCGCCACGGTCACCGATTCGATGCCGGCTCCTGCAATAAGCGAGCACCAGCCGGCGACAGAGCCGGGCTCAAGGACTTCAATGGTTTCGGGAAAGGGACCCGCCTGCCCCAGCACGCGCAGGCGGCCTTTGAGAAGGATGAGCATGGCTTTTGTCAGCCGGCCTATCGTCAGGATTTCGCGGCCGATTTCCATGCGAACCAGCCGGCCGGAGGCGGCGAACCGTGCGAGTTCGTCCTGTGACATGCCGTTGAAAGGTTCGATCGTGCTAAGAAACCCGACGACGGCTTGAAGTTGGTCAGTTTCCTTCTGGTCGGCCATGTTCCTCCATCCGTTTGGTGGCGAGTTCATCAAGAATGCCGGAGCGAAGCTGGGCGTCGAGCACCGCCGGGATCCGCTTTTCGAGCCTCGCCACAAGATGCCATTCCCCAACGGAGAACGGCTTCAGCAACTCGCCCTCCTGAGCGCCGCGCAGTCGGTCAGCGAGTGCCGGGTGCATGGCGCCTGCCGCCACGGGTCCGACGATGCCTCCGGTAAACTTCTCCGTTCCGCCGCCATGAACGGGAGCCAGCCCGCCGAATGTGGCTTCCCCCTCGCGAATCCGGAACCATAGTTCCCGGGCAATCCCCGCATCCCGGACACGAATCAGCGAATAAACAAACTTTTCCAACTGCCCCCGATGCCGGTCGAAATACGGCTGAACGTGCAGACCGAACTCCTTCTCCTTCCACCTGCCAATTCTCACCTCGCGTCCCGCCGCCTCTCGGAGCTGTAAGGGCCCGCACCCGGAAAACTCCAAGGGAACCGGAAGCGAAGACGCCGGATTGATTTTGTGGCGCTCGCAAAATGCCGCCCATGCGGAGGATTCTTCCTCCGGCGCTAGCTCGCAGGTCTTGCTTTCGCGGTCAAAAAAGCGCGCTTTACGGAGCAGGTGCCAGAGCCTGTAACCGGCAAGTTCGTCAACCGGGACGGATTCGATTTCCTGAGCCTCCATGCGCTACCTTGCAAACCGGTTCATCCAGCCCAGGCGCCGGGGCCAGAGGTCGCGGATCGCGTAGCGCGACACGATCGTCTCCCGAGCTTTTTTTTGCATCGGCTGGAATTGCTCCGGATTTTCCAGCACTGCGCACATCGCATCCGCGGCCTGTCCGGGTTGGAAAAAGTCCACCAGCAAGCCGTTGACTCCATCCTCGACAACCTCTTCCACAGGAGGTGTCTTGGAGGCCACCATCGCGCATCCGGCGGACATGGCCTCCATGCAGGACCAGGAAAGCACAAACGGCCGAGTAAGGTAAAGATGAACGGAAGATGACTGGAGGACCGTGCGATATTCCGCCGTCGTCAGCGGGCCTGTGAAATGCGCGCGGGCCGGATCCAGATGGGTCTTTTCCAAGATGGCCTGTTTCCAAGTCTTTCCATCCGGCGCGGCCCGTCCGTAAGCGGTGCGATCCTCGCCGACGAGCACGATCTGGGCCTCCGGGCGCCGCTCCAGAACTTTCGCGAATGCCTCGACGGCCTGGGGAAATCCCCGGTAGGGCTCGAAACCGCGGCTCACATAGGTCACGATTTCCCTGGCTTCCGACAAGTCCAGCCCGACTCTCGGCAACACCAGCTTCAACCCATCCGCCGGCTGGTGGTAGTCGGTATCAATCCCCTCGTGCATCACGGTGAGAAGGTTTCCAAAAATCTGCGGAAACTGGCGCTTTTGCCAATGAAGCGGGACAACCCCTCCATCGCAGGATCCGAGATCCAGAAGCAACGAGGCATTCTTCGTGCGGATCCGAGCCTCGTCATCAGCTGTCAACTTTTCTGTCGGATCGAAGTCGCTGTCCGTCCCATGCGCGTGGTAAAACCACTCGAAGTTGCACAGCAAGGGTCGCCCCGGAAAAATGTCTTTCATGAACAGCGTGGATCCCCAGCCTGCATGGCCGAAAATCACATCCGGCATCCATCCGGTTTTGCGGAGTTCCACTGCGGCCTGGAACGCGGCCTGACCTTGAAGAACCGAGGTTTCCAACCCCCGGAGGTAGTGGTGGGTTTCCCTGCGTGCCTCCCGAGCTGGCTTGTAGAGGATCTTGCGAATTCCTGGCAGGTCCCCTCGGTCCGCAGTGGTCATAAAAACCACTTCATTCCCGGGGATCCTTCCCAAGAAGGAGGCAAACGGACCGTGCTGGGACGGAAAATTCGGGTGAAGAAAAAGAAACCTCATCAGGCCCTGACTTTGATAGACGCCGAAGCTATGTTGTTAGCCTGAGACTGTCAACGTAAGAGGCGGAGGGGCACCAAGGCAAACGTGATGAGAAGCAGGATTTTCCCTCCTCAAACGGTTTTGAGCTCCGGATGCCCGGGAGCGATCGCCTCGGGCCCGGTTTTCAGCTTGAACGCGCAGACCGAAAGCGGGGGGAGGTCGATGAGGATCGAGTGGGGTTTTCCCTGCCAGGCCCAGTGCTCGTCCGACCATCGGCCGCCGTAGTTTCCGACGTTGCCGCCGCCGTAGGTCTGGGCGTCGGTGTTGAGGACTTCCTGGTAGAATCCGTGATGGTTGACTCCGACCCGGTAGGCCTGTCGGACGATCGGGGTCGCGTTCACGATGAAGGCAATGTCGGTCCCGGTTTTGGATTTTCGCATGAACGACCAGACCGTGTTGTCGGCGTCGTGAAAGTCGATCCATTCGTAGCCGTCGTAGCTGTCGTCGAGTTCGTGGAACGACGGCTCGTTTGTGTAGAGCCAGTTGAGGTGCTGGACGAGCCGGCGGAGCCCATCGTGGAGCGGGAACTGATTGAGGTGCCAGTCGAGGCTCTGCCCGTGCTGCCACTCGTGCCACTGGCCGAATTCCATTCCCTGGAAAATCAGTTTCTTCCCCGGGTGCGCCCACATCCAGGCGAGGAACATCCGGCAGTTGGCGAACTTCTGCCAGAGGTCGCCGGGCATCTTGTCGATGAGCGATCCCTTGCCGTGGACGACCTCGTCGTGGCTGAGCACGAGGACGAAGTGCTCCTGGAACGCGTAGAGCATTGAGAACGTGATGTCCCCCTGATGATACCGCCGGTGGATCGGATCCTTGCTGATGTAGCGCAGGCTGTCGTTCATCCAGCCCATGTTCCACTTGAACCCGAACCCGAGCCCGCCGGTGTAGGTCGGGCGTGAGACTCCCGGCCACGCGGTGGATTCCTCGGCGATCATCGTGATGCCCGGGAACCGGTCGTAGCAGACCTCGTTGCAGCGTTTGAGGAAGCTGATGGCGTCGAGATTTTCCCGGCCTCCGAAGCAGTTCGGGATCCATTCCCCCGGCTTGCGCGAGTAGTCAAGGTAGAGCATCGAGGCGACCGCATCCACGCGCATCCCGTCGACGTGATACTCGTCCATCCAGAAAAGCGCGTTGCCGATCAGGAAGTTTTTCACCTCGTTCCGGCCGTAGTTGAAGATGAGCGTGCCCCAGTCCATGTGCTCCCCTAGCCGCGGGTCCTCGTGCTCGTAGAGGCAGGTGCCGTCGAAGCGCGCGAGCCCGTGCGCATCCTTCGGGAAATGCCCGGGCACCCAGTCGAGGATCACGCCGATCCCCTCCCGGTGGCAGCGGTCCACGAAATGCCGGAACTCGTCCGGGTTGCCGTGCCGGCTGGTCGGCGCGTAGTAGTTCACGACCTGATATCCCCATGAGCCGTCGAACGGGTGCTCCATGACCGGCAAAAGCTCGATATGCGTGAACCCGAGCTCCTTGACATACGGGATGAGCCGGTCGGCAAGCTCCAGATAGCTCAGGAACCGGTTTTCTTCCTCGGGGATCCTCTGCCAGGATCCGAGGTGGACCTCATAGATGCTCATCGGTGAGGCGTAGGGATCGCGCTGGCGGCGCTTTTCCATCCACTCCGAATCCGACCAGGCAAACCGGTTGAGATCAAAAACCATGCAGCCGGTCTCCGTGGTGTGCTGTGCAAAAAACGCGTAGGGGTCGGTCTTCAGAAAGACCTCCCCGTGTGGCCCCCGGATCTCGAATTTGTAATGCGCCCCCTCGTGCACGCCCGGCAGGAAGATTTCCCAGACCCCGGCGGGGACCATCTTCCGCATCGGGTGGATGCGTCCGTCCCAGCCATTGAAGTCGCCGGCAACGCTGACCCGCTGGGCGGATGGTGCCCAGACCGCGAAGTGGACGCCCTGCACGCCCCCGATCTCCATCACGTGCGCGCCCAGCTTTTTGTAGACGTCGTAGTGGGTCCCCTCGTTGAAGAGGTAGATGTCCATCTCCCCGAGCACGGGGCCGAACGAATAGGGATCGCGGGTCCTCCAGGTCTCGCCGTTGTGGCCGGTGAACTCGACCGTGTATCCAAACTCCTCCGTCACCTCGGGCAGCGCCGCCTCGAAAATTCCGGAGTCGTGAATGAGCACCAGTTCGAACCTCTTTCCGTCATCCGCAACGATCACCGCCCTGGCGGCATCCGGGCGCAGCACCCGGGCGATCCAACTGCCTTGAAATTCCCGGAGACCCAGGATCCGGAACGGGTCGCAGTGCCTGGCTTCGATCAGCGGGTAAAAATCGTCGTCCGGGAGAAGCGATGGGTTCATACTCGTGCACCCTACGATCCGCCCGCCGGTCTGAACAGATTTTCCTTCCGGCATGCCGGAAGGGGGATGATTTTCCGGATTGCACCGGATTCTCCGATCCGGTCCGGAAAGATGGAGGCGGACGGATTCCTGCTGTCGATTCTGCAACTTTTCCGGATTCCGGGTGTTTGATCGCCTGTGCCTCTCAAGGGGGCAGGAATAATCCATGACAAAATCCTTGGCGGTCCCCTATACAAAACGGTTCCATCTTGAATGAAGCTCCCCTCCGCTGCCTTTAGCCACACCCGGCCCCCCCGGTTTTCATATTCCCGAAGTTGCCGGCGTCTGCTGCGCGGAAGCGTCTCCGGCAAAATGAGGCTGCCCGCGATTATCGTTTTCGCTGTCCTCACCCAGGCGCCCTGGTCGGATGCCGCCGAAAAAAAACTGCCTCCCCTGCCTGCGGTTTTAGAGCGCTCAAGCAGCAACCCTGACGGCAAAAAGGTTTCCGGCGTCGCGATGAACCTCGGGCAGGTGCAGGCCCGCGCCGCCCAGGTCAGCCCATCGCTCAAGACGGCAAAGCTCGAGGTGGACCGCATGATGCGTCGCCTTTACGGGGTGAAGTTGAAGTATTACCCGGAATTCCGCGTCGAGGTCGAGGCGCCGCGCGTCTTTGACTACAACGTCGATCAGGTCGGGAATTCGCCAACCACCTCCCGGACGACCCAGACCACAACAACAACCTCCACCAGTTCAAACAGGGCCGCCACCACGACCAGCACGACAACGACATCGGCGACATCGACGACCACCGGCGGCTCGCAAGACTTCTACTACAGGACCTACGAGCCAGGGTTCGGCGTCCAGTTCGCCCAGCACCTTCCCGCGAATACCGACATCTCCGCGAACTATGAGCACGACGTCTCAAGCCGCGGGATTCTCAGCGACCGGATGTCCCTCAGATTTTCCCAGGAGCTGGTGCGTAAGGATCCGATCTGGCTCCAGAAAACCCTCGCCGAAAAGCAGGTGTGGCTCGAGAAGCAGGCGCAGGCGGCCGTCGACCGGGAGTTCCGGTATCAGGTGGCAGCGTCCTACTACACAGCCGTCGAGACCAGGCTGGTTCTCGATAACGCGATCAAGCGGTTCGAGGGGGACAGGAAGTTCGCCGAGGAGAGCGAGACGAAATTCCAGGCCGGCATCATTGCCGAGTATGCGGTCCTCGACTACCGCCGGGATTTCGAGCAGTCGCGGAGCCGGATGGTCCTGCGCCAGAGCGCTTTCGAGCGCGCCCGCAACGAGCTGCTCTACCTCCTTCAATTTCCTTTCGACAGCCGTGTGACATTCGAGGATGTGCCGGAGCCGGAGGTGGACGGGGTGCTCTGCGATCCCAGGCGGATGGTCGATGCCGGGATCCGCAGCAAATTGCAGATCGCCCAGCTGCGCTACAACCTGTTTTCCAACGAGGAGAACCTGTCCTTCCTGAGAAACTCGTTTCTCCCCTCGGTCAAGCTGCAGGCCGGCGCGTCGTGGTGGGAGACCATCGGGGATGCCGAGCTGAACCCCGCTGCGGAATTGCAGGGGAGGGACCTGAGCGCCGGCGTGCTGATCTCGATGCCGCTCTTCGGGGAGCAGTTCCGCACCGGAAACGACATCATGATCGAGCGCCTCGACCGGACGATCAACGAGACGACCATCAATGACCAGTTCCTCGTCACAGTAAAAAACACTTTCAACAGCCTCGCCACGATCAAGGAGTTGAGGGAGCGGCACAAAATTTCCGGAACAATCCTCGACATCAGCTCGAGGGATTTCGAGCTTGCGAAGCTCCGCTTCGAGGTCGGCAATGTCGGATCCTGGGACATGATCCGCAGCAAGAACGAATACTACGGCGCGCTCGACGACCTCATCACCCTGCGCTACGCGCTGCTCCGGCGCCTGGCCGAAGTCGAGCGGGACTACCCGTTTCTCCCGGAGGCATCGCCTGATGAGCGCTGAGGCGGGAGAGCTGGTGACGTTCACGGACCTGAAGAAGGTTTACCACCTGCCCGGACTGGAGGTGCCGGTGCTCCACGGCATCGACCTGACGATCCGCCCGGGGGAATTCACCGCGATCATGGGAGCCTCGGGTTCCGGAAAATCCACCCTCATGAACATCATCGGGTTTCTCGACCGGCCAAGCGAGGGGGCGTATCACTTCAAGGGGGCGGACGTCACCGCCCTTGATGATGACGGCGAGTCGCGCATCCGCAACCGGGAAATCGGATTCATCTACCAGAATTTCAACCTGCTCCCCCGGTGCACGGCATTCGAAAATATCGCGCTGCCGCTCTTCTACCGGGACGACGTCGAGGACGAGCGCGCGGCCGTCACCCATGCGCTCGAAATCGTCGGGCTCAGCGACCGGGGCCACCACAAGCCGAACGAGCTTTCCGGAGGCCAGCGCCAGCGCGTCGCGATCGCGCGCGCCCTGGTCGGCAACCCGGCGATCCTCCTCGCCGACGAGCCCACCGGCGCGCTCGACAGCAAGACCGGGCAGGAAATCATGGACCTCTTCCGCGCCCTCCACGGGCGGGGATGCACGATCATCATGGTTACACACGACCGCCAGGTCGCCTCCCACTGCAAGCGCATCATCGAAATCAAGGATGGTCTCATCACCTCGGACAGCCTGACATGAAACTGAAAAAATCCACCGTCATCACTCTCGTTGGGGGCCTCGTGGCCGTGGCTGCCGTCGTTGTCGGCCGGGGGGCCGGCGGGCATCAGGTCGAGTTGAGATTCGCGCAGGCCGTGCAGAAGGACACCGTCATCGAGCTCGTGGAAAACGGCATGCTCGAGGCGGAGACCGCGACCCACATCGCGGCACCCAACGTCAACTACGAGCGCAAGCTCATCGACATCGTTCCCGAGGGGACGATCGTGAAAAAGGGGGATGTCCTCGCGAAGTTCGACACCGCGCGGCTCGAGGAGGTCCTCGAAACCCTCTCCCACAGCGGCCTGGGCGCCCGCCGCAAGGACATCGAGATGGAATCCGAGATCAAGGTCGCCGACCTCAAGGCCGCATACCAGACGTCCGTCGAAAATGCCAAGCTCGCCGAGCTGACATTCAAGACGATGGCCTATGCCGCCAAGCTCGACCGGGATGCTTCCGAGGCCCGCCTCAACAACGCCCGCAACGAGATCAAGGTCGCGGCCAACCGGGTGAAGCAGGAGGAAAACCGCCGCGATGTCCAGCTCCGCCAGATGGACGACCTCATCGCGGAAAACGAACGGAAGGTCGCCGACACGAAGCAGGCGATCGAGGATTTTACCGTGATCGCGCCCGAGGACGGGATCGTCGTTTATCCGCTCATCAAGATCAGCGGGCTCACCCGCAAGGCGCAGACCGGCGACATGCTCTACAAATCCCAGATCTTCCTGATCATCCCGAACCTTTTCAAGATGACCGCCCAGCTCGAGGTGGCCGAGGAGGATATCCGCCGCGTGAAGTCGGGGCAGGAGGCGGAGATGGTGCTCGAGGCGTTCAAGGACGCCCGTTTCACCGGCGAGGTTTACAACATCGCGCCGCTCGCGCACGTGAAGGAGAACAACGAGTTCATCAAGGTCTTCACCGTCGGCGTGCGCGTCCGCGAGCGCGACCTCGACCGGCTGCGCCCCGGAATGAATGCCCGAGTCACCCTCCGCCTCGCGGAATACAAAAATGCCTGGACGATTCCGGTGCAGGCGGTGGTGGACGCCGAGGGCGGAGGCTTCCGTGTTTATGTGGAGAAGGATGGTGCGATCAGCACGGTGCCCGTCGACGTGATCGACTCGGGGCGGGATGTCGCCGTGATCGCCGAACCTCCCAAGGGGAGGATCGTCATCCCGGACTCCACGCTCCGCGACTACCTTGCGGATCCCGCCCGCGCGTCGCTGAAAATCAAGTGGAAGGAAGAGGGATGATGCGCTTCTTCCGGTATCTTGTCCTCGCCCGCACGACGCTGGTCGAGCACAAGCTCCGCTCGCTGCTCACCGTCCTCGGCATCATTTTCGGTGTGGCGGCGGTCATCGCGATGACCGCCATCGGCGAGGGTGGCAAGGAGGAGGCCCTGCGCGAAATCTCCCGCATGGGGATCCAGAATATTTTTGTGCGCGACCTGCTTGAGGTCCGGCGAAGCGTGTCGGAGAAAGGCGGGTATGTCTCCGACGGGCTCGGTCCGGCCGACCTCAAGGTTATCCGGCAGAGCATCCCGGAGATCACCGCCGTCGCGCCGGTCCTTGAAAAGGAGCTGTTCGTCCAAACCGACAGGTTTCAGTCCAAGCACCCTGTCCGCGGGGTGGATCCCTCGTTTTTTGAGGTGCTTTCCCACAAGGTGGACCTCGGCCGCCTGATCTCGGATCTCGATGTCGAAGGCGTCCGCAAAGTCTGTGTGCTGGGGCGCGACACGGCGGTCCGGGTTTTTCCCCAGCGGAGCGCCCTCGGCGCGCAGATCCGCATCAACGGTCAGGGGTTCACGGTGGTCGGCGTGCTCGGAAGCCAGCCGGGCTACGACTCAGACATCTACATTCCTCGGACATCCACGGTGCTTTCTGAAAGCGTGGAGCCGTTCGAGCCGCCGCTGACGCTCGCCATCCTCCAGGTCGAGAAGATCCCCTTGATCCCCGCAGCCGCGGACCTTGTGAAGAACATCCTTCTGCGGCGGCACCTGGGGGCCGCGGACTTCGAACTCGTCGTTCCCGAGGCGCTGTTCCGCCAGCAGGAGCGCACTCGGAACCTTTTCAACAGCATCATGATCCTGATCACCGGGATCTCGCTTGTCGTGGGCGGCATCGGGATCATGAACATCATGCTCGCGTCCGTGCTCGAGCGCACCCGCGAGATCGGGATCCGGCGGGGGGCAGGAGCCACGCGGATGGATATCCAGATGCAGTTCCTGGCGGAGGCGATCGTGCTGACCGCGGCCGGCGGGGTGATCGGCGTGGTGCTCGGCCTCGGGCTCACCTGGACGATTGCCGCGGCCACCGGATGGAAGACATCCATCCCTCCGCTTGCCGTGCTAGTGGCATTTTCGTTCTCCGTGATCATCGGGGTTGTCTTCGGATATTACCCCGCAAAAAATGCCGGACGCCTCGATCCGATCGATGCCCTGCGTTATGAATAAGCGCATCGCCGCGGTTGGAATCCTGCTGTCGGCTGCGGCGGCGCTTGGGGTTCTTGTTTTTGGGGTGCGCTGGTTCGCTCCCCCTTTGCCCCTGCTCGTCGAGGTCGGGCGCGGCCCGTTTGTCGAGACGATCGAGCTGCGCGGCCACGTCGAGCCGTTGCGCTACGAGGATGTGCGTGCGCCGGTTTCCTCATCGGAGCGGCAGTTGATCGAGGTGGTTCCCGAGGGCGCGTTCGTGAAGGCCGGGGACGTTGTGGCATCCTTCGATCCCGCGCCACTTCTCCTTTACATCGAAGTGCTCAAGGAACGCCTCCGCGATCTCCAGATGTCCAGGGAGGACCTGGAAACCCTCATGGACTCGCGGATTTTTGAGTCCAAAGTGGGCATCCAGTCGAGCCAGCAATCCCTCGCTCTTGCAGAAATCCGCAAGCAGACTCTCAATTTTGAATCGGGGCTGAGCCAGGCGCGAACTTCGGTCGAGGTCAATCTCGCACGGCAGAAGGTGCAGAATGCGAAGTCCCTGCTCGGGCAAACCGGGCGCCAGAAGGAAGCGCGCGTCGCCACCCGCGTCGAGGACGCCGCGCGCTTTCTCGAAAGGATCGGCGACATCGAGGCCCAGCTCGACGGCTTCACTGTGAAGGCGCCCACCGACTCGATTGTCGTCTATCCTCCGGTTCCTGTCGCCGGCGATCTGCGCAAGGTGGAGACAGGCGATTACCTGGAGCGCGGGCAGTCGTTCATGAGGCTGCCCGATCTGGGCTCGCTCGTTGTCCGGGCGTATCTTGAGGAGGCCCAGATGGAACGCGTCAAGTCCGGCATGCCGGTGGTCATCCGCCCGGTGGCGCTTCCCGGAACGGAACTCTCCGGGGCCGTGGACTCGGTGAGCCCGGTCCCGGAAATCCTGCCCGGCCGGGGAGGCAGAAAATTTTTTGCCGCGATGATCCGGATCGACCCGGCCGGCCACGAAAACGATCTCAAGGTCGGAATGGTCGTCGGCATCAGCATCCGCGTGAAGGATCACGGGGATGTTTTTGCGATCCCGCGCGACCTGGCGGCGTCCCGCGAGGGGCGGTGGATCGTGAAAGAATTGAGGGACAACTCCGCCCCGGGAGAGGTGCCGTTTGCGGATGCCTCCGACTGCGGGGATTATCTTGTCATCCCGCGATGGCCCGGAGATCCGGCTTCTGTTACCCTTGTCTATGAGCCCGGAAAAGAACTCTAAGCCCGCCCGCCTGCCGTCGCTCCTGTTTGTTGTCGGGGGCGGAGCCGCGGTCGCTGCGGCATTTATTTTTTTCCTCCGCAGTCCGGCGCGCGGGAATCCGCTGGTTTGCGAAGTCCAGCCCTCCCGCTTTGTCGAGACGCTGGAGGTTCCCGGCGAGGTGGACACGGAAAAGAGCGTGGACGTGCGCGCACCCACGGCACCCTACGAGCGGCAGGTGACTTGGCTGATCCCTGAGGGCACTACGGTGAAGCAGGGTGACATCCTCGCGGAGTTTGACACGGCCGACGCAAGGAGCCACCTCGAAGACAATCAGGACCGGGTCACGAGCCTCAATCAAGTGCTCGAGACGGAAACGATCAACTGGGACATCGACCTGACAACAGAGGGTGTCCGGAAGGACCAGAAAGCCGAGACTCAGCAGAATGCGCGCCTGCGCAAGGAGGTTTCCATTCTTGAGCCGCCTCTTCCGCGCGAGATCGGGGAGCGCAAGTTCGGGGTGGCTGAACTCAATCTCGCGCAGAGCGAGCGCCGGATCACCCAGCTCCAGAAGATGAGCGCCTACGAACTCCGTCGCCGGCAGCATCACATCAAATACCGTCAGACACGGGTGGACCGGGACTCCGGCTTCGTTGACGAGTATGTGGTGCGGGCTCCGGTGGATTCCGTGGTCCTCTACCCGCCGATTCCGCTGGCCGGGGGGATCATCCGCAAGGTCGAGTCCGGGGATTATCTCGAACGCGAGCAGGCGTTCCTGCGGCTCCCGGATTTTTCCAGCCGCATCCTGCGGCTCCGGGTGCCGGAACATGCCGTGGAAAAAATCGCGCCCGATGCCGTTCTGGACTTCGAGGCCAATGCGTATCCCGGGAGGTCGTTCAAGGCGCGCGTGACCTCAATCTCGAATCTCGCCATCTCGGCTCCCGGGAGGCCGCACCAGAAATATTTCGAGGTCGAGGCGGAGATCGAACCGGTCGAGGGAGTTGAAGATCTCAAGCCTGGGATGGTCGTCTCCGCGCTTTTCACCCTGCGCGACCACGGCGAGGTCCTCGCGATCCCCCGCGACCTGACATTCAAAAACGAGGAGGGCGAGCGGGAGGTTGCCGTCGAATCCGGATCCGGCATCCGCAACCTCGCGATTCCCGGCGGCATCACGGAAACTGCGGATCTCCTGCTCGTTCCGCCGGGGAAGTTTGAAGGCGGAGGAAAAGGCCTGAAGATCGTCTTCAGGGGAAATCAATGAGCCTGAAAACGGTTTTAGACAGGATTAACAAGATGGACAAGATTCCGGGAAAAGCAGTTGCAAGAAACGATAGGGGAATATTTCTATCCACCGCACTTCTGGCGTAAATCAATCGTGTAAATCTTGTTAACCTAACTTCCCCGGCGGAAGGCCTGAAGGGCCGATAAACACAGGGGGTCCGATATTTTTCGGGCTACAGCTGTGCGCCGGAGGGGAAGGCGGCCCACTTGGGAGGGGTGGCGAAGAGGGGCA
>Ga0247843_1000534_pt1 | contig 89610 bp, 70 predicted proteins | sample LaCruzMarch2017__FD_192420 | JGI IMG/M metagenome (GOLD analysis project Ga0247843, IMG submission 192420) | Freshwater microbial communities from meromictic Lake La Cruz, Castile-La Mancha, Spain - LaCruzMarch2017_8m | ecosystem: Environmental > Aquatic > Freshwater > Lake | place: Spain... | reverse complement strand
TAGGGGCAGCCGGCTGGTCAGAAAGTCGCTATCCTTTTCCAAATTGGACAAGTGGCACAACTTGGCGATTGGTTGGTGCTTTTGGCAATTCAACTTGGAGAGGCAGCATTACATTTGATACACCGCCCAAATTTTTAATGATTTACCCGCTGTTTTTCATCTCTAACTTGCTGAAAACGTAATCTTACCGAATAGGTGCTTTAATGTGACTGCGTATCAATCCCGCGATAAATATCCGACAATTTCAATTTAACGTCCACTGACTGTAGATGAATTGATTCTGAAAGATTGGCTACGTCATCGGTACGCCAATCTTTTTCATTAAGCCGGAAGAAAGCAGATACTAAAATATGATTTTGGTGAATGACCACGTATTCTTTAAAGGAAGCTAATGAACGGTACAAATAAAATTTTTCACCTCGGTCATAGTCTTCCGTAGAAGGAGAAAGTACTTCCACTACCAGTAAAGGATTGAGAATCGTATCCACGCGATTTTGATAAAATAGCGGTTTTTCACAAATCACCACCGCATCGGGGTACACAAAACTCTCAATAGAAGGAATATGGATTTTGGTATCACTGTTGTTTACTTCAAATTTTGAATCTTGAAGGGCATTTCCCAATGCAATTAGCACATTGGTAGCAATACGATTGTGAACATAGGAGGCACCGGGCATTTTCGTAATTTTTCCGTCGTAGTATTCCAGTTTTTCGATTAATTGCGCCTCCAATTCGAAGTATTCTTCGATACTGTACGTGGTTTCGGGAGAAAGTAAAGCAACCATAAAATAAGGAGTTTTTACAAAGTTAAGCGAAAATCCTTAATTTGTGCCAAATCTGACTCCCTTACCCGTTATGTTGCTCTACTCATTTCTCAAGTTTATTCTTAAGGTGGCGCTTCGCGTATTTTTTCGGCGATTTGAGGTCCACGGTCGTGAAAAATTACGCAATACCAAAGGTCCCTTGCTCTTGGTTTCCAACCATCCCAACACGTTCATGGATCCGTTGATTGCGGCCACACTGATGCCGCAGCGCCTTGCATTTATTGCCAACGGAAGCATTTTTACTAAGTTTACCCGGCCATTTTTTAAGTTTTTTCACGTCATTCCCGTCTACCGCCAAAAAGACACCTCCGACGTTCCTCTCTCTCCTGCCGAATTGAATAAAATGACCTTTAAAAGGTGCTACGACTACCTGAAAGCCAAAGGCAGCATCTTGATTTTTCCCGAGGGTACCAGTGAAATCGAACGTCGACTGCGTGGCATTAAAACGGGCACAGCGCGTATTGCCTTAGGAGCCGAATACGAGAACAATTTTCAATTGGGGATTACAATTTTGCCGATTGGCCTCAACTATTCGGACCCAACGCACTTCCGGAGTGAAGTATTTGTCAACGTAGGCGAGCCGATTTCAGTAAGCGATTTCAAAGAAAAATACAATTCCGATTCGTTTGAGACCGTCGAAGAACTGACTCAATTAATTCAGCAACGGTTGGCCGAAACGGTCATTATTACCGAAGATGAAGAAGAAGACACATTGGTACGACAAGTGGAGACACTTTATAAAAACCAACTTTTTGACGATTTACACCTGAACGATAATGTCAAAAAAGACGAATATGAATTGATAAAACAGTTGGTATCGGCCGTACGGTATTTTGAGAAACATCATCCGGAACAATTGAAATCGTTGCAGGTTAAAATGACCAATTACCTCGAAAACCTGCAAAAACTACACCTTTCCGACGAAATTTTTACTCAAACCCGGCGATTATACAGTCATTTGGGAACCACTCTATTGAAGTTAATCGTTGGCTTCCCCTTTTATACCTGGGGATTATTTACCAATTATGTTCCCTACATTTCACCCTCAAAAATAGCCAACCTTATTTCATCCGATGTGACGTATCGTGCTCCTATCATGATGACGGTGGGGATTATTGCTTTCCCTGTGTTTTATGGATTGGATATTTGGGCCATGCAAACCGCTTTCCAAAACTCGTGGTTGACACTCGCTTTTGCCGTTTCGCTTCCGTTAACCGGGTATTTTGTGCTGTGGTACTGGGACAAAGTCACTCGCCTGAGCCATTTGTGGCAAGCCCTTCGCCTCTTCCGTCAAAAACCAACGCTTATGGAAAGCCTCACCACCGAGCGCACTAAGATTTTCAATTTGCTCGAAGAGGCCAAAACAATTTATTTAAAACGGGAATTTGCTCAATAATGAATAAGCTGCAGTTAAACGCTGCACCGTTACAACCGAACGAGTTTTCACCCTCATTCAATGATTGCATGAAATCTTTTTAAAGAAACTATTCAGTTCTCAAGCGCTGATATACAAAGCCTTGTAACAAGTCTATCATTATCGTTACTGACATCCAAAGTTTGTAATGAAGACATTATTCAGAAGTATAGTACCTATAAAAACAACGTCACCTTCATTCAGATCGGCTCCAACAACGGCAAGCACGGCGACCCGCTTTATGAGTATATTTTAACCAAAAAATGGCGAGGAATTTTGATAGAGCCTATCCCCTATTTATTTGAAGAATTGAAAAAAACTACGCGGAAAATAAGGAGAAACTCCTCTTTGAAAACAGCGCCATAGCCCACGAAAGAGGACAACTGAAATTTTACAGATTGGAAAGAAGTGATTTACCTAACCTGCCGAGATGGTATGAACAATTAGGTTCGTTCAACAAAGAAGTGGTGATGAAACACCGCGTAAGCATCCCTTCTTTTGACGATTTATTGGTGGAAGACACTGTTAACTCCATCACTTTTGACGATTTATTGCAAAAACATTCGTTACCTAAAGTTGATTTAATTCACATTGATACAGAGGGTTACGATTTTGAAATCTTAAAAATGATACCGTTTGCCAACTTGGATGTGGAGTTGGTCATGTTTGAACACATTCATTTGTCCGACTCCGATTATAAAAAGGCGATTCAACTTATGAAAAAGAATGGGTTCAAACTTTGCAGAAAAAAAAGAGACACGATTGATCTCAAAAAAGAATTACCCTTGTTTTAAATCCATACCACTTAGCAATTCATTCAGTACCTCAATTACTCCATTTTCATCATTTGACTTTGCCTTAAAACGAGCCGCTTTTTTGATGTCGGCGTGGGCATTTTCCATGGCGTACGAATAGTAAGCTTGCCCCATCATTTCCAAATCATTGAGGTAGTCGCCAAACACCATCGTTTGTTCGGGCGAGATGCCGTACTTTTGTTGAAGCACTGCCAAGGCTTTTCCTTTATTGGCTAACTTGTGCGACATATCCAGCCATATTCCCGCCGACACTTTGACCTGTATCTGCTCTTCCCACACTTTAAAATGAGGATAACTATTTGTAGCAGAGCCCTCTAAATCACATATACTTATTTTCAAACATTCATCATCGGTTATTTCCAATAAATCATCCACGCGTTCAAAGCGTTCAAAATACTTGGTAAACTGAGCCCAAAATTCAGGTTTATCACTTTCGACGTATGCCTTTTTCTTGCCGCAAAAAATAGCGTAGGCATTCGGAATTTGACGGGCAGTTTGAATGAGTGTTTTGGCAATTTCGTTTTCAAGTGGCTGAAGGTATAATTCTTGGTTTTGATACATGACATAACTCCCATTTTCAGCCACAAAAATGACGTCGTCTTTGAGTGTTTCAAATCGTTTTTCAAGATTAAAAAATTGACGACCGCTTGCTGCTGCAAAACGAATTCCATCGACTTTCAATTTGGCAAAAACGGGGTAAAACAAATCACTTAATTCCCCCTTTGAATTCAGCAACGTACCGTCCATATCGGTTACTACTAACTTAATATCTTTCATTTCTCCTGCGAATGGGTTTTTTCAAAAATGCACAATTTCCTCGGTATGAACGTATTTTTATTGAATATGTACCGGTTTTTAGTCAATAGTTTCCATAATGATCAAGGTGTTATTCAAAACAAACTTATATTGGGCAGAAGACATTCACACCCCTTCTTGCTACTCATTTGAAAAAGACTGTTTTTGAGCCTTTGATGCAACGATAATCAAACGACAGTAAGTTAACCGGAAATAACTATGAACGTAACGGCAGGAAGAATTGCAAAAATCGGTCTGATAAGTATTTTTTCACTCACCCTTATTTTTCATCTATTGATACTGACCGGAATCATTCCGTATTCAATGGTGTGGGCAGGCGCATAAACAGTCAAAGTCAAATGATTGTTTTTGAAACCGTTTCTATCGTGGTCAATGCCTTTTTTCTATTGGTGGTACTGCTCAAATCAGGGTTCTTCAAAGTACGATTGCCCGAAAAAATCGCGAATGGGATTCTTTGGGTGATGGTCATTGTTTTCCTCTTAAATACAGTGGGCAATCTACTGTCTGCCAATTCTTTAGAAAAAATAATTTTTACTCCGATAACCCTCCTGCTTGCTGTTTTCAGCCTTATTTTGGTTTTAAATAAAAAGCCCGTTAAGTGATTTATCGGTTGCGTGAGTTTCCTCGCTCAACACAAGTGATTTTGGCCTTTACATCCAGCCCCTTCGCCTAAAATAAATCAAGAGCCCCACTGCCAACGCAACCATCCCACCAATGGTATAAAAATAGCCGTTAGGATTCCTCAACTCAGGCATATTATCGAAGTTCATACCATAAATTCCTACAATAAACGTCAAAGGCATGAAGACGGCCGAGTAAATCGTGAGGGTTTTCATGACACTGTTCATGCGCGAACTCAGCGTAGAATAATGAATATCAATCAAACCCGTCAATAATTCTCGGTTAGAATCAATGGAATCAATAACATGTGTGACGTGGTCGTGAACATCTCGAAAATACGGAAAAGTGCTCTTACTGATGAGTTTAGAGTTTTCGCGCAACCCATGACTCAGCATATCCCGCAGTGGCCATACGTACTTGCGCATCAGAGTAAGTTGACGTTTGAGATTATACAGTTGGCCAATGGGGTCTCTGTGCTTTCCTGCCAAAATAAGCCCTTCGAGTTCTTCCAATTTCTCGCTCATCCTTTCTAAGATTTCGAGGTAATTGTCCACAATCAAATCTATCAACGAAAACAGCAGATAATCAGCGCCATTGCGTCGGGTTTTGCCCACTGAAGCTTTAATGCGGTCTAAAACCGGCCTAAAAACATCGCCCGTCCGTTTTTCTTGAAAAGAAATTACGTAGTTGGCTCCTAATAAAAAACTGATGTGCTCGGCATTAATTTCTCCTGCTTCGTCCTGCCAATACAGCATTTTTAGAGAAATATACGCGTAACTATCGCCATAAAACTCAATTTTGGGCTTTTGTTTGGTATTCATGACGTCCTCCAAAATCAAGAGATGGATGTTATGAAGTTTTCCTACTGCCTCAATTACCTCTGACTCATGTATACCGTCTATATCCAACCAACTGATGTAGGGCTTTTCGCCCGAAATTTGACAATCTTTGAGGTTTTTAATGGTACGTTGCTCATGGTACTCCTCGTTGTATTCGACGAGTTTAATCGTGGTGTCTTTGGCAACTTCCGGGCCTACATACACCAACGTACCGGGCGAAAGGCCAAAAGTAGAAGAGTTCGATGAAGGGGGTGGAGTCATGTGATTGCCGATTTTTGATATTCGAGCGGTCCGCCGCCGCGGGTCCGATTTTATTTTTGACATGGTCTAACTGTTCATTAGGCGCAACACTTTTTCTACGTCTTCGGGGGTATCAATACAGTGACTTTCGTAAGAAGTGAGCCCCATTTTGATTTTGTAGCCATTTTGTAACCAACGCAATTGTTCCAACGATTCAGCCTTTTCCAAATCTGAAACGGGCAGTTGCGTGATTTTCTCTAAAATATCGGACCGGTACGCATACATTCCGACCTGACGGTAATAGGTATGGTGTTTGTGCCATTCTTTCGGGTCTACACCTTTCAGAAAAGGTAACACCTGACGGCTAAAATAAATGGCTTCAAAATCTTGGTTTACAATCACTTTGGCTTCCCCAACATCAAACAGCACTTCATGGTCACTGACAGGAATCATCTGCGAAGCCAATTCCACACTCCCATCCAACACCGCGCCCAATTCATCAATTTGCTCTGGCGCCACAAAGGGCTCATCACCTTGGATGTTTATGATGTACAGCCCCCTGACCCCCAATGGGGGAATTATTTGTTCCCCCATTGGGGGCCAGGGACGGTACGCCGCGCGGGCTTGAACTGCTTCCCAACACCGATCCGTTCCGCTTGGATGGTCAGGGTGGGTCAATACAGCTTTGCCACCAAAGGATTGAACATGTTCGAGAATGCGCTCATCATCAGTGGCCACGATGACATCAGACAGGCATTTTGCCTGCGACGCCTGCTCATACACGCGCTGAATCATGCTTTTGCCTTGAATATCAATGAGTGGTTTGCCGGGAAAACGCGTGGAGGCGTAGCGAGCGGGAATAATTCCGATAATCATATTTGCAAAATGTAAATTTGTCCTTTTTCTGTAGTTGGAATAAGGGCAACAATTTTAGGTAGAAGAGGTTGAACAAACTCATATTTAAGATTTGACACATTTAGAATAATGATTGCCAAGTCTATTTGAGATATATTATGCTGATAAGGAATATTTTTGTCAGTAGTGATAAAAACATCAAAGCCATTTTCTACTGCCAGTTTGAGCAATTTTCCATTCTTAATGCTAAGCCAATCCATATCACGAACGGTTAGCACATTTACTCCTGCATCTAAAAGCCTAAACTTAAGTCTTTTAGGAATATTCTCATCTAACAATATTTTCTGCATTGATAATTTGATACGCTTGAAGCAATAAATGCCCGGATTGCTCAATTACAACCAAGGCTTGTTCTTTCGTAACCGCAGGAAAATCTTCCAAATAGGTTTCTAAACTTTCGCCCGTACTTAAATAATCGAAAAGGCTTTTTATCGGGACACGGGTTTGAAAAAATACAGGTTCGCCACTCTGTATTTCAGGATCTATTTGAATGACCGGGTTTTTCATGATGGCTCGCATTGAAGGTAGAATGTAAAGTTACGAAAATGTCGCCAATCCCTCACCCTACATCAAATAACCCAGCTCACGGAGGCGGTTTTTGAATTTGACTTGCTGATTTTGGGCAACCAATACCCGAAAACCTTCGGCTTTGATGACCAACGTTTTCAGGACAGGATCTTGCGCCAACAATCGAATAAGTGTTTGATTAGTAGACGGAATTTGAAAAACCAACAAATCACTGACGGCTCTGAGCGGCTCGGCTTTGACCAATAAATCATCAAAAAAATGGTGCCAATTGGGGGGTAAATGGGGCGCAACCGATTTCTGAAAAAGCGTAATCTTGGACATCAGCTGCGACCGCGATTTGCAATCTTTCAAAAACGTATCGGCCGTCACCCGAAAACGAGTCGAGCTTACGCGCTCGGCGTAATTGGCCAGTACGGTCTCGGCGACGGCATTTTCGGGGTCACAAAAAATGAGCAGCGATTGGTCATCAAAAACCAGTTCCTGCGTCGCTTTATTGACCTTGGGCGTATACTCACCCGCAGGACTGCGCCCGAAAATGTAGGCCCCCAAATCATTGAGCCGCACGCATTTGAGGCCATCGTAACTTGAATAGTAATCCTCTGCAAACGTTCCATTGGGAGCTTCGTACGCAATATCAAGCCAACCCAGAGCCGCCATCAGAAAAAAGCTCGACAATAAAGCGGGACGCTCCACAAAGAAATACGCATTCCCCCCCGAAATATTGAGCTTGTTGGTATGTGAGCCAAACTGAGAAGGTACTTCATAGGCCAAGCTTTGGTATTCGCTCGGCGAAGCGGGCTGCATTTTAAGGTCATGAATTTGGGCGTAAGCCGTCAGGTTTTCTACCGACACCCATTCGTTTTTGGGTAGCCGCTCCATCCACTCAATCAGGGTCTTTTCAGCTTGTCGTTTATAATAATGCAGATTGACGTAACCATGATTTTTGAGGTCGTTGAGCAGGAATAAAATGTTAAAATCCTTGTCAAGTGTTTTGCGAAGCTGTTTCAAAATTTCTAACGAATCAATGTTTATCTGATTCTTTTTTGGTTCATAAGAAGCCAACATTTGCGCCAGACAGGTGGTACGAAGCAACGAAAAGGATTCCTCATCGGGCACAAACTCCCTTACTCCCAAGGTTTTGCGCATTTTCTTAAACGCGGTGGCCGCTACTTTCCCCGAAGTATTGACCGTAATAGCTCCTTGCAACCGATACGCAAGTAACTTTTGGATTTCTTCAAAAATAACCACTTCTCCTTCTTCCCAACGCAGCAGGTTTCCGGGTGGCTCGGAGATGGTTTTAATGTAAAAACTTTCGGGAACGGGATATACACCTCGCAAAAATTCGCGCAAATGCGCCGGCCAAGCAAAAGTGATATTGCCGTTCCAAGACTCAATTTTGTGCGGCAAAGCTTTAAACACCTGACTGATTTCGACAGAGCTATCGTAATAAGATGAACTTTTCTTCTTCGTGGTAGGAATTCCTATCAAATCACTTAATACCTCGGCTTTGGCTTCTGAAATCCACGTCAATTGCTCAAACGCCTTTTGCAAAGCTTCGGGCAGTTCGGCATGAAACTTCCGCATCACCTCGGGTTTACTGAAAATCACCGCCACACTCCACACCAATTTAGCCTTAGGAGCGGTATTGATATCTATTTTGTTCACCAAATCATAAGGCAACTTCAAATTCAGTGACTCTAACCAATTTTTATTGGCATTGACCATTTTACGGACATACTTCGCCAATTCAACCAACCCTTCTTTAAAATAATGATTGTCTATATCGCTGATAATATCCTCCTTCAATGGGCAGCCCGATTGTCGTAGGTACTGCTTTGCCACATCGCTCGCAATGGCATTACGGCTTTTTTGGTTGCTCGTGCCGTTTTTTATGAGTAGCTCAATAAGTTCTATAAGTTCGGCTTGTGTCATTTTAAATCTGCAATTTTAATTCTTTAACTACCCCAACATAAAGGCAATATCGGCCTCACTGAACGATTTCAACGAGGCGGCATCCGAAGAAATAATGGCGTTGAGCAGTTCGGCTTTCTTTTCCTGTAACTGCATGATTTTCTCTTCGATGGTTCCCTGCGTAATCATCTTATAGGCCATCACTTTCTTGGTTTGTCCAATGCGGTGCGTACGGTCTATGGCCTGATTTTCGGCGGCTTTGTTCCACCAAGGATCAAAAACAAACACCATATCGGCAGCAGTGAGGTTCAGGCCTGTTCCGCCCGTTTTGAGGGTCATCAAAAACACCTTGCAATTGGTATCATTCTGAAAACGCTCCACCAACCGCTGCCGGTCGCGGGTAGAGCCGCTCATGCTCACGTAGTCGATACCCTGCGCATCAAGCTGCTCACCGATGCGCTCAAGGGCGTTAAGGAAATTAACAAACACCAACATTTTATGGCCGTTGGCGGCGGCGTCTGAAAGTTGTTCTATTAAGGTTTCGATTTTGGGCGACTCCATCGGACGGTCGGCTTTGGCTTCGGGCACACTGGCAATTTGGCGCAACTCATTGAATGCCTGAAAGATAAAGAATTGACTCTGCTCCAACCCTTTCTCGGCAATTTGTCGCTCAATGTTATCTTTGTAAAAACGACGACGTTGTTCATAAAACAGCCGCTGCTCTTCCGACATCTCCACGTACAGCACCTGCTCTATTTTATCGGGGAGTTCGGTCAACACATTTTTCTTCAAACGCCGCAGGATAAAAGGGTATATTTTCTTGCGTAATTCTTGAATCACGTCCGGGTCGTTATGTTTTTGGATGGGTGTCAGGTAATGCTGATTGAACGCCTCCGCCGTGCCAAACATGGCAGGATTCAGGAACCGAAACAGCGAATACAGCTCCGACAGGTTGTTTTCGATGGGCGTACCACTCAAGGCCAAGCGGTGGTCGGCTTTGAGCAACACCACCGCTCGACTGGCCTGCGATTGGAGATTCTTGATGTTTTGAGATTCGTCCAATACCACGTAGAAAAACTCCTTCTTCTGAAACTTTTCAATGTCGTTGCGGAGCAGGGCGTAGGTCGTAAAAATCAGGTGCTGCTTACAAGCTTCGTCCAAATCGCGGGTATCGGCGTAATAGGTGTAAGTAGTCAGATTGGGGTTAAAACGTTCGATTTCTTTTTGCCAGTTGAACAACAAACTTTTGGGCATCACTACCAGCGTAGGTTTAGCTTGCTTAGGATAAAACCGCGATAGCAACGTAATCGTTTGCAGGGTTTTGCCCAAGCCCATGTCGTCGGCCAAGCAGCCGTTGAGCTTACTTTCCTGTAAATATTCCAACCACTGCACACCGCGCTGTTGATACGGTCGCAAGGTAGCGTTGACTTTGGCCGTTTTTGGTTTTTGGTTGGCCAACTGATTGAGTCCTTCAAAGAAGGAACGCGATTTTTTGAGGGTAGCTTCGGCTACGGCACTTTCGAGAAGTTCTTCTACCAACGGCAAATCAAAAAACGAAAGTTGCACTTTGTCTTTCTTAGCCTTCTTAAACAGACGTTCCAGCTTTTGGATATACGACTCATTCACCAGCGCGTGACTGCCATCGGTAAGTTGAATGTAGCGTTGTTGGCGGTATTGCCTGATGACTTCAAACAGCCCCAAACGCTCTTCGCCAAAGCTGATAGTAGCATCTCCTTCCAGAAAATCAATGCCGTGATTGAGACTCAAATCCAAGCGCGGCGGATGGGTACTGATTTTGTACTGCTTGAGTTTTTCAGCCCCAAAAAGCTGAAAGGTTTCGAGCAAATTGGGCAATTCCTGATAAATAAAACTGCCCGCAATTTCGCGGGGAATGACGAATAAATTACCTTCCACGATGTATTGCCCCGACGATTTACGACGGCCTTTTTCCTTAGGAACGTGCTTTTCGACCAGTTTTTCGATGGTTTGAATCAGTAAATCAAGCGATTGACGCTCAATGACGCGTACGTAAATCGTCCGTTCCAATTCATTTATATCGGCGTAGCGATAGAGTTCAAACTCTTCCAAAAAGTCAGTATCCGTTTGGGGAAGTTGTTGGGCTACGCGGATGTACAGCGAATCGTCGGCGTCAATTTTTTCAAAAATCAAACAGGGTGAGGCAACGATGGGATCGGCCGCTTTAAGTTGAAAATCTTCGTACTCCACCCGCACATTTTCCAAATACGACAACGCCAACGACAGGTATTTGGTCAATTCGGAAGGCAGCAACTCCGTGTCAAACAAAGGAATACGGTTAAACGCAGGCCCCACTTCATTGATTTCAATGACTCGCCCGTTCGACAGCGCGTATCGTTCGTTCAGCAATAAAAAATCTTCTTCATAACTGCCTTCCACTAGCAATCGCACGCGCGATTCAAATTTTTTGGGGTCCTGTTTTTGGATTTGAAGGTGTAATTCGCCCCGTAAATCTGTAAATACCACGGGTTTATGACGCTCATCAATCACGTCGGAACACTGCCGAACGTATTCGAGTAAGTAGTCGTATTGGTGCAGATAAAGCTGCGAAGAAGGATTTTCCCAATCAATCACAAACTCATTGCGTTCATGGATTTGCTGAATTGCCCTTACTAAATTGCGCAATGTCCCGCTATAGGATTGATAATCAGGCGTAACTATCTCATTTTTAGCGTTAAGAAGCTGAACGTACGCCCCATTTTCATCAAAGCAAAGCTGCACACTAATACTCTCTTTTTTGCCTGACGTTGAGGCAACTGCCAATGATTTGGATTTACGAAATTGCTCAAAAAGCGAATTGCTCATTTTTTAGTGGAAAAGTTATTTGTATATCTGTAATCCGTATATCTGTAATCCGTGTATCCGTTTTCCGTGTATCCGTTATCCGTTATCCGTTATCCACTTTTCCTTTTTCCATTTCTTCATACAATTCCTTCCAAAAAGCTGTTTGGTCAAAAACAGCGTTAGGGTCTTTTTTGAGTCGTTGGCGGTGGTGGTGAATTTGTTGAATGAATCCCGTGGCCGTAACGGCGTGATTCTCAATAATATCTTCCAAATCAATTAAATCATACACATTTACCCAATCGTCATCTATCAGGATTTCGAGGGTAGGATTTAGCAAATAATGCCCTTGGCGAAGCCTGACAAAAAGTTTCTTATTGTATTTATCTGTACCCAAGACTTCATTTTTACCCAAAATACTGCTCAAATACGCCCGTTTACGGCGGTACTCGGGAATCACCTGCTCAGAAAGGCCTTCGTAAAAGCTCAGGAAATCTTTGGTTTGGAAAGTGGGCATATCTTGGTCTGTGCCGTAAAACCACTGTTTGTTTCCAGTGCCTTTAATCAGATGCGGACGCAAGACTGCCAACATAAAATTGAGCATCACAAACTCTGCTTGATGATTATCGACTTTGATAAGGCGATTGTCCACTTTTACCCGAATGGCATCTCCTTTGAGTAATGAATAAAGACGGTTAATGGTTTTGGCTTTGAGCGTGGCATCGGCATAGACCTTCAGCATCACTATTTGGAGCGCATTGCGGCCATAGCTGTCGGTCAGGTGCGTATTAGTCCCGTTCTCGGCTAAATATTTCAGAATGTTTTCAGCCCCGTAATTGATTGCCAACATAAACGGTGTCAAATTGAGTTCATTCCGAAAATCTACGCCGTAGCGTTGGAGTTTGGGCTGCAACAATTTTAAGTTGTCGGCGGCATATTCCGAAAACATGCGTTTCAAAATGCCTTTCCCTTCCTGTTCCCAACGCTCGGCAGGGCGGTATTTGAGAGCTTTGAGTTTGTCAAAGTAACTCGTCTCATTGTAATACAGCGCATACTCAAAGAGACAATCTTTGGCTTTTTTGTTAAAACTTTCGGGATTCAGCGCCTGAGTGATTACATCATGCAGTTTGGCGCGGGTGGTTACCTCCCATGGCACGGGTTGCACATTCAATATCTGTTGGCGAATGGCATCGGCCTGTTCCTGTTTGCCCTGCATTTCGAGACGGCGGGCTTCGCGCTGCCATTCTTCCTGACTGGAGGCTTGGTCTTTGAGTGAGGTTTGTTGCTTAAAATTAGTCAACCCAAGCAGTTGAAGCAAATCGTGTTTTTTGTTGGATTCGACCACGTACAGATTTTTGACGGCTCGGGTCATGCCTACGTAGAGGGCGTTCACGTAAAATTTAAACTCGTCCAACGACTTATCAGATTTGTCTTTTCCGCGCGAAAATTTGATATTTTCTACCTGCAAATCTTCACTTGAAACGCCGTTGGTCAACTCCCTGAATTCTTTGTCGTAGTTGGAAATGACATTATACAAAATGATATTTTCGTACTCCAATCCTTTGGCTTCCTGCACCGAAAACAACAGCGGTGTTTGGAAAAACCGTTTGGCTTCCGCTTTGTCTTCGTTGCGCAATACCAACACCGCAAAATTGGCCGAACGCTTGGTTTTTTGATTGAGATCGGCGTTGATTTTGGGTTGATTTTCCAAAAACTCCACCACACCGGCGTGGGTAGAATTGGGTTTTACTAAGTAGGTACTTTCTTTGTCAATGGAACCGAAACGGGCATTTTTGATCAATAAAAGTTGATTGGCAATGTTGGTTACTTCGGGGGTATTGCGGTAGTTGGTCGCCAATACCCGAATGATATTGCCCCGCAAATCCTGTTTGTAAAACAAGCTTTTTACCTGCGACCAGGAGAAGAAATTAGGGTGAACAATCTGGTTGGAGTCACCGCACAAAATAAAATTAGTAGAAATATGCAGCGATTTTAGAATCGAGGCCAATTGTACATTGGTAATATCCTGGACTTCGTCAATGACCACAAAATCGTACTGGGATTCAATGCGTTGGAGTAAGTGATAAGCCACCATATTGCTGTCAAAATAGCTACTCGTAGGCAACCAATCCAGGTATTTTTTGAACAAATCATACACCGAATCGCGCTCCGAAGCCGAAAAAATAGACTGCTTGATGCCCAAATTTTGATAATCATCAGCGGTTAAATACGGTTTTTCGACAATAGAACCCGTCAATACGCCCTTAAATTCTTCAAATAGCTTGTAGGTATCTTTGATTTTATGGCTCTGACGATAGCGGCTCGCCCATTGGTCAAATGCCCTAAAATCCAACTCCTTGCCTACGGGTACTTCAAACGTCGAGAGGTATTCATTAAAGGACAGAAAGTCAATTTCCTGTTTGGAATTTTCATAACCAAACGAATAATACAGGTTTTGAGCATTTTCGACCAAATACGGGGAAAGTGTCGTGTAAAGGACACGCCCTATGAGGGTCTTGGCTTTTTCGAGGGTAAGTGCGGTTTTGCCACTTCCAGCCGAACCAATGACGATGGTAGGCGTTGGCAAGTTGAGAATGTCGGCTTGGGTATCGTCAAACGACAAAATCTTGTCTAAGATATGAAATGACTTGCGGTTGGGATTGACGTAGCCTACGGGCATAAGGTCGGCAGGCTGGAGATTTTGTTCCGATACCACCGCTACCAATTTACTATCGTCGATGAGCGCCCCATTCAAAAACCGTGATTTATCGTAGGCGTGATTGAGGATAACTTCGAGAAGTAATACGTATTTTTGACCATTGAAGAGTCCTATTTTGAATAATAAGCGGTTGGTATCGTCCAACTTGGCGCGATAAAATCCTGCATTCGGCATTTTTTTTACATCGGCCGACCGAAAATCCCCTGCTTGCAGATACGCAACCGTTTTATCGAATTGTTTTTGTAATTTGTGGTATTCTAAGCCGTTGTAAAAAAGTAAATTCATTAGTCAACCTGTTAGTTTTTTCCGTGAACCTCTGTAGTTATTTTATGAGTCGAAACCCATCACATACTTCAAGGCTTTTTCCTCAAAAATAACAATTTCACCCCCAAAACCCAAAAGTCATCGAAAAGCAGTAATTTTGCGCCCTATTTTGTAACCGTTATCTGTTGAATTGTTAATAGTTATCCGTTGAAGCTATCATCAATCCTCGAATAACGAATAACCGATATACTGATAACAGAAAAAAATGGAATACAATCACCGCGAAATTGAAAAAAAATGGCAGCAGTTTTGGGAAGAAAACCAAACCTACAAGACTGAAATTGACCACAGTAAACCCAAGTATTACGTCCTCGACATGTTTCCTTACCCTTCAGGAGCGGGTTTGCACGTAGGACATCCACTGGGTTACATCGCTTCTGACATTATTTCGCGTTATAAAAAACTCAAAGGGTTTAATGTGTTGCACCCCATGGGCTTCGACAGCTTTGGGCTTCCTGCCGAGCAATACGCCATCCAAACGGGTCAGCACCCAGCCATTACGACCGAAGAAAACATCAACACGTTCATCAGTCAGTTGAAAAACATTGGCTTTAGCTACGACTGGAGCCGCGAAATCCGTACGTCTGACCCCAATTTTTACAAATGGACGCAATGGATTTTCATGCAGTTATTCAACCACTACTACGACAAAAGCGCTGACAAAGCACTGCCCATAAGCCACTTAACGGCTCAGTTCTCAACAGGAGGCTCTGCTGCCGTTAACGCCGTTTGCGATGAAGATGTCATCGAATTTTCGGCCGAAGAATGGAAAGCAATGAGCGAAAAAGAACAACAGTTAGTGTTGTTAAAATACCGCTTTACTTTCCCCGAAGAATCCTACGTCAACTGGTGCCCGGGTTTGGGAACCGTACTATCCAACGACGAAGTAAAAGACGGTGTTTCGGAACGCGGCGGTTTTCCGGTAGAGCGTAAATTGATGAAACAGTGGGCCATGCGCATCACTGCTTACGCCGACCGTTTATTGTCCGGTTTGGACACCATCGACTGGCCCGAACCTCTGAAAGAACAGCAACGCAACTGGATAGGCCGCTCGCAGGGAGCTTCTGTCAAATTTGCGATTGCTGATTTGCGATTGCCGAATGATTCCCAAAATCGACAATCGACAATCAAAAATCAAAAATCTATCGAGGTTTTCACCACTCGCGTAGATACCATTTACGGTGTGAGTTTTATGGTATTGGCTCCTGAGCACGAATGGGCCATGGAATTGACTACCCCTGAGCAAAAAGATGCTGTAGAAGCCTATATCAAATGGGCGGCAAGTCGCAGCGAAGTGGATAGGATGGCCGAAAAGAAAGTGACGGGCGTGTTTACGGGAAGCTATTGCATCAATCCGTTGAGTGAAGAAAAAGTACCTATTTTCTTAGCCGATTACGTATTGGCGGGCTACGGAACGGGCGCCGTAATGGGCGTTCCTTCGGGTGACCAACGTGACTGGAATTTTGCGACTCATTTTGAGTTACCAATCCTTCCGATTTTGGACAGCCAAAAAGACATTGATCAACAAGCCGACAACACCAAAGAAGGCCGTTACATCAATTCCGGTATTATCAATGGCATGACGTACAAAGAAGGGACCGATACATTGACCAAATGGTTGGAAGAGCGAAAAGTGGGCAAAGGAAAAGTGCAGTATCGCCTTCGCAATGCCGTTTTCAGTCGCCAACGCTACTGGGGTGAACCCGTACCTGCCTACTTCAAAGACGGTGTTCCTTACCTGATTGATGAAGCTGATTTACCGTTGGAATTACCTAAAATTGACAAATACCTACCCACCGAAACGGGCGAACCACCATTGGGTCGTGCGGAAAACTGGACGTACAAGCCAGCCCCCAAACCCCCAATGGGTGCTTTAGATACCCCTCCCCTATTGGGGGAGGCTGGGTGGGGGCTGGAACTCAGCACCATGCCGGGTTGGGCGGGCTCATCTTGGTATTGGTACCGCTACATGGACCCTCAAAACAACGGCACTTTTGCTTCCAAAGAAGCGATTGATTACTGGCAGCGCATCGATTTTTACTTGGGTGGTTCTGAGCACGCTACCGGGCACTTATTGTACAGTCGTTTTTGGAATAAATTCCTGAAAGATCTGGGATTGGTTCCCGAAGAAGAATTCGCGGCTAAATTGGTCAATCAAGGCATGATTCAGGGACGCAGCAATTTTGTGTATCGCCTGAAATCATCGGAAGGCGAAGGTAAAAAGCCTGTTTTTGTTTCACATGGCTTAAAAGAACAATACGAAGTCACTCAGCTTCACGTAGATGTCAACATAGTTGAAAATGATGTGTTAAATACAGAAGCATTCAAGCAGTGGCGCTCTTATTACAATGAGTCTGAGTTTATTCTGGAAGAAAGCGGCCCTGCCAAAGGCAAGTATGTATGTGGATTTGCGGTTGAAAAAATGTCCAAAAGGCTTTACAACGTTGTCAATCCGGACGATGTAGTAGCTCGCTACGGGGCCGATACCTTGCGTTTATACGAAATGTTCTTAGGGCCATTGACCGATGCCAAACCTTGGAACACCAACGGTATCAGCGGTACGTCCAACTTCCTGCGTAAATTCTGGCGGTTGTTTTTTGACGACCAAACGGGTAAACAAAAATGGGTAGATGCCGAGCCGACAGCGGATGAATTGAAGGTATTGCACCGCACCATCAGACGCGTGGAAGACGATATTGACCGTTATTCTTTCAATACGGTTGTCTCTACGTTTATGATTGCGGTCAATGATTTGAGCGATTTGAAATGTCACAAAAAAGCAATTTTGAATGATATGGTGATTTTGTTGTCGCCGTACGCTCCGCACATTTCCGAAGAGTTGTGGGTAGCGCTTGGTAACGAAGAGGGCACGATTTCAAGCGCTCCATTCCCAAAATTTGAACCTAAGTACTTGGTAGAAAGCTCGTTTGAATACCCCATTCAAATCAACGGCAAAGTACGCGCCAACATTCCGTTCCCCATAGATATGTCCAAAGAAGACATCGAACAGGGAGTTTTGGCGAATGAAACCGTTCAAAAATGGCTGGAAGGCAATACGCCCAAGAAAGTGGTAGTGGTGCCGAAGCGTATTGTGAATGTAGTTTTGTAACGAAAACGTCAGCACGAGAACGTCGGCAAGGTCTGGGCGACCCCGTTCAAAACCTCGCCGACGTTTTTTTATCCCAACTTCACTAATTCCCTCAAATCCTTATTTGACAAATCGCCGAGCCACGTTTCTCCATCGGTAACCGTAAGGTTGGCGAGTTCGCGTTTATTCTGAATGAGTTTATTGATCTTTTCTTCAAAACTGTTCTGCGTAATGAAACGGTGCACCAGCACGTTTTTGGTCTGACCAATCCGAAACGCCCGGTCAGTGGCTTGTGCCTCCACCGCAGGATTCCACCACAAATCGTAGTGAATCACGTTGTTAGCCGCGGTTAGATTCAAACCAGTCCCCCCTGCTTTTAGCGATAAAATCAGGATACGCGTAGAACGATTGTTCTGAAAATCTTCGACCATTTCGTCACGGTTTTTGCGACTCACTCCCCCGTGTAAAAAAGGCACTTCCAGCTGCATTTGCTCCTGAAACATCGTTTGTAACAGCGTTCCCATTTCTTCGTATTGGGTAAATAGGAGCGTTTTTTCGCCATTTTCAAGGATTTGCCGAATCAAATCAAGCAGTAAAAGTGTCTTACCCGATGCTTCGGGCTGAGCGCCTCCTTTTTTGAGGTAGTGCGTTGGATGGTTACAAATTTGCTTGAGGGCGGTCATCATTTTAAAAATCAACCCACTTCGCTTAAATCCGTCTTTTTGGCCTTCAATACCGCGCAAGGCTTGGTCTACCACACTTTGATACAGAGCTGCCTGTTCATTGGTGAGCGTGCAAGCTTGGTCGATTTCAATTTTGTCGGGCAGGTCTTGAATGATTTTCTTATCGGTTTTGACCCTCCTTAAAATAAACGGTTCCGTTACTCGCTTAAACTTGTCCAGCGCGTGTTGGTCGCGGTCTATCTCGATGGGGATGGCATAATCACTCACAAATTTTTTCAGACTGCCGAGGTAGCCTTTGTTGGCAAAATCAAAAATAGACCAGTATTCCGCCATGCGGTTCTCGACGGGAGTTCCGCTCATGGCAATTTTGATGCCCGACTTCATTTTTTTGACGGCCTTGGTTTGCGCTGTGTTGGGGTTTTTGATGTTTTGGGCTTCATCTATCACCATCACTGACCATCTCTGTTTGCTCAACGATTCTTCCTCGCTTCGAATCACTCCGTAAGTGGTTAGCAAAATATCGGCTTCGTTGAGTTGGGGCAAGCTACGCCCGGGGCCGTGGTAGAGATGCAGTCGCAGTTCAGGAGCAAACTTTGCGATTTCTTTAGACCAGTTGGTCAGCAGTGTGGTGGGAACAACTATTAAGCCTTTGATTTTCTTGAATGCCCCCTCCTGTTTCATTTTCAGGAGGGCAGTAATTACTTGCAGGGTTTTTCCCAGTCCCATGTCATCCGCAATGAGGCTTCCCATCCCGAGGCGAGCGTTTTTGTACAGCCATTCATAGCCACGCTGCTGGTAAGGGCGCAGGTTGGCGGTAAGGCGTTCAGGCAAAGGCACGGCTTCATTTTTTAGCAACTCCTTCATCCACTTTTGCGCTGATTTAGTGAGTGTTACGCCCGTGCCATTATACTCTTCGGTAAGTGCGGTTTGCAGTAAATCATTGCTGTCAAGAGCAGGAGGGTTTTTGAGCTTTTCGAGTAGCGTTTTGATTTCTTTTTCGTCAAAATACGCATACTGGTCTTTAATTTTGACCAACCCTTTGTAGTTTTCGACCATCCTCACAAACGTTGCGCTGTCAATGTGTTCATCGCCAACCGCCACTTCCCAGCGAAATTTGAGCATGGTTTCCAAACTAATCACCGACGAAGCGGCCACTTTCCCGTCTTCTTCGCTGTCGAGCGTCATCGAAAGTTGCGGGCGAAGCAATTTTTGTAACGCCTTGGGCAATTGAATTTTGATGCCGAAAAGTCGGATTGTAGGCAGTATTTTGAGGAGTATTTCGGTAAAATTCTCTGAATTAAACAACAGCGGTTCAGTTCCTTTTCCAGCAATCAGGCGATTGAGTTGCGGAAAATGCTCCGCCATCATGGAAAGGTCACGCATCACTCCCATTCGTACCGGGGCATATTCGCGTTCTTCCATGAAGGTTTCGAGCGGAATAAGCGCAGCTAATTCTGACTTTTTGTTTTCGACCAATACGTTTACTCGAAAGCCTTCTTCCAACTCTTCCACTTGCAACACAGGCACAAAATCGCGGTGAGCAATGAAAAATTTATTCAACCACAACTGTACACTGTTTGGTATTTCACGCGACTCAAAACCTCCGAAATAAACCATTGAATTTCGGAAGAACAGGTCATCGGTATCGGTGGCTTTGTAGTCAAAGTAGTCATTGAATTGCCGTACGCGCTCCGTCAAAATGAGCGAACATACCGCATTGATAAAATCGCTTTCGATGGGAATAAATATATCACGTTTTCCGATTTTATAGTAGAGGATTTCAGGGGGTAAAACTGCCCTGACTTGGTTCGATAAGGTAGCAACTTGCTCGTTCAGAGTAGCCGGTATCCAGCGAACCAAGTGGTATTCTTTTTTGAGTTTTGCTCGCACTAATTGTGGAACAATCGCCCCGCGTTCGAGCAGTTTATTTGCCAAAAGGTTCAGAAAATACAGCCCTTTGAGCGTAGGAGAAAGTTGGGGTAACTGCGCCGAAGGCAGGCGATGAATCCAATCAACAAGCTTGGGAAGTTCGTCAAATTGAAATACAATCCGCTCGCGGGTGTCGCGGAAATTGGCCTGCAAAAAGCCCATCGCCTCGTCCATGATAATATCCGCACTTTCTACAGCATCCAAATCTTTGTCATAATCCTGCTCGCGGGGTTCGTCGGCGATGACTAACGCACGAGCTTTTTTGGCGGTTTCGGTATAAAATTTTTGTAAAACCTGCTTAAAATTGCCCGTTCGATAAAACAGCGGATTATCACCCAGTAACGACAGTAAACTCTCCGACACGTCGGGAAGAATCGAAAAGTCAATTGCGTCGTAGAGGGTTGCATCGGGTTGAAAATCAGTCTCTTCGGACCCCTCAAACGGTTGACGCAAATCAGCCACGTCGAGTGTTTCTACGTTTTTTTGGTCGGACGAGGCAAAACCCAAGGCTTCCAGACTTTTGAATAAGTCAAAATCGCGAAGTTCAAAAATCAGGAAAGGGTTCTTGTCAATTTCATTGGCCACCAAATACAACACAGCAGCGCGGTGTTTGCAGGGGTCGCCCCAATCGGGGCAGGAGCAATCGGAATGAAAGGCATCCCACGAGCGCGGAAACAGAGAAATGCCTTTGCGTTCGCAATCGTTATACAGTTCCGAAGGCAACTGACGATTCAGCAATTGCGTCAAATACAGCGGATTGTCGGTAATTAAGCTTACCAGCCGAGCCTTATCAGAAGAAGAAAGCGGCTCAATTTTGAACGCTATTTTGTAGGGTCTGGGCGATGTCCCTTTCACCCGAGCGGCAATTTTGTTGCCCTCAAAAGCGATACTTTGTACCGAGCCGTTGTTGGCGTAGGTGCGCCCCCGCGCCAATCGTCCACTTTGATCCAATCCTTCCAACACCTTGATCCACTGTTGTCCCCACCAAGTTTGCCCAAATGCGCTTTTCCGTTGCAATGCCATTCGTTATGCTATTTTTGGCAAAAATAACGAAGGAACTGTGAAGTCAGAGTTTCAAATATGGATTTTTCAACGGATTCCATTAAAATTCACATCAACGGGAAGCACCGGATGAAGAGCATAAAAAAAGCAAGACGATTTAGTCAATCAAAACTGCTTCCCCTGCAGCGACTGATAAAGTAATAGCTCCCTCCTTAACCTTGACAGTTCCCGCAGGTTTTAGACCTTCGATGGTAACCAGAGAAATTTTAAGTTGACGTTTGCTGCTCAGAGATTGAGGTAATTTCCAGCGACGATTTTAGTATCCGTTTTTACTAAATGCAACGACTGATGGCTTTTTCAACCACAAGGCTGGGACAAAAACATCCTCATTTTCAGCCAGAAGAATATCGTCAGACTGTACTAAAAATTCTTTTCCTTTTAACGCAGAAACGGTTTTTTGAGAAAAATGAACCGATTTTTCGGCGGAGTTCGACACCACATATTCTCTATTCAAGCGATTTAAGTAATACCAGATTACTGTTTTAGTACAAAACTGCGATAAAAAACCGGAAAGTTTTTCGGGGTCTTTATTGATGACATCTTCACCGTGCATACTTGTTCCAAACAATTTGCCCCACTCGCTGTTATCTTGACCACCGCAATAAAAACTCGCAGGCCATTTGAGGTAGTTATTCAAGCCCGTAAACCACCAAGCCATGGGTTGATAACCTTCAAACGACGATTCGCGTAAAAAGTCAACCCCCTCACAAGTGACATCAATGCCTTTAGAAGCCCAGTATTGATAGATTTCACGTTGCGCTTCACTCTCATCCTGAACGGTATTTCCCAGAAATGGACTGGTTGGAGCTTTGTCGAAGTTTAGTTTGTATTTTCCATCCACCATTGTTGGAACGGGTGGCCACGTATGAAACGCATCAATATGAATCGTTTGGGCTCTTTGAAGCGGCAATAGTTTACATAAACTGTCGATTCGTTTTTGGGCAAAACCCGTTTCCCACTCGCGGGCATAGCTGATGGGATAGCCCCATTCACAAGCTCGCAGCGCCCCATCGGCATTGCGAGCAATGATGTTGTTTTTAACGTAGGTATCCCACAAAGGACTGTCTTCGTACGCATCAAACATATTGATATGCAGACTCACGACGGTATGATACCTAACGGCTTCTTTCATTAGCCATTTTAGACTCTCCAATGCCGTTTTATCTTCGGGGCGTTTGAGTCGTTCATTGACCCCAAACCAAGCAGGGTATTTTGAATCATGACCGTTGTATTGCCAACCCACGAGGTACACAATTTTAGGAATCCCAAGAGTTAAATTATCCATCTTTTTGATGACGTCGAGGGCTTGGGAAAAGGCCAGAGCAACCTCTGACGTACCGTTGTCTTTTCGCTTAAATTTCCCATCAAACAGCGCCTGTGACAGAAACAGCTTCATGGTCAAGGTTTGGTGATACGCATGTTTGGGTTTTATAACCTGTTTTAAATCAGTGGAATAATGAATGTCTATGGTATCACTTTTCTGCGCCTTTGCCGAAATATGAAGCATTCCTATAAACGCGATGATTGCACCGGCTTTTGAGAAAAAGTGAGGACATAGATTCATATATAATGACAAATAAATGATAGGGTCTATAGTTGCTCACTGATAGAGTTAAAACTGTAAATTTATTTTTTGCTCAAGCCTTTAACTGAACAGTTTTAGTAGGATCAATTTTAAACCACAACAAGGCCGCTACCAGCAAACAACCCGAAATCAGGTACAAGGGAATATTAAAGTTTTTGGTATTTTCAACTACCATCCCAAAGATAATAGTGATGAAAAATCCGCCCATTTGGCCCGCAAAATTCATCGAGCCAGCGACTGTACCGGCATTGCGTTTGCCAATATCCACACACACGGCAAAAGACACAGGCAAAGCCAAGTCTTTGGTTAACACACAGATAGCCAACAAATACCCCGAAAGTTGATTATCAGTCGTTAAACCGGCAGCCAGAAAAAAGACGCTCGAAAGTCCCAATCCCGTAATGGCTACAACACGTCGTCCGAACTTCAAACCGTATTTTTTGGACAAAATATCACTTAAAAAACCGCCAGCAATGCAACCGATAGCTCCCAGAAAATACGAAAGAGAAATGAAGTTTTTCGATTGGTCTTCAGTCATCCCGCGGCCTTCCTGAAAGTAGGTAGAAGACCAATTGGTGAAGAAATAGGCTCCGTAGAAAAATAGATGGCACATAAGCATCAATGCCCAAATGTCAGGATTGCGAATGATTGTTTTCCAGGGAATGGCATGGTCTGACTGTTTGATGTGACGCCCCGCTTCTATAATTTCTACTTCTTCTTGGGTAATTCCTGCTTTCTCCGAAGGTTCGTCTCTAAACCAAATATACCAAGCCACGGCCCACAACGCTCCGACCAAACCCAAAACGCCAAACGACCAACGCCAGCCCACGGCATGTACCAACGGAATCACAAGCAAGGGTGTAAGCGCTCCGCCAATACGTCCTGCCGCCCAGATGACCGATTGCGCCCGACCTACTTCTACGGCAGGAAACCAACGCGAAATAGCAATTGTGGCGTTAGGATAAGCGCCGGCCTCTCCTACCCCAAACAAAAATCGCACGACCAACAGGTACAAAAAACTGAAAGCGGTTCCGGTCAAAGCCGTGAACCCCGACCACCACAACACCACACGCGTCAAAACGCGACGGGGGCCGATGGTATCACCCATGGCCCCCGTTGGAATTTCAAATAAAGCATACGCCAATGAAAAAGCGCCCAAAATCCAGCCAAACTCCTCGTTGTTTAAGCCCAAATCGGCTTTTACGTATTTGCTGACGACGTTCATACAAACGCGGTCGAGAAAAGTAATAATGGAAAGAGCAAACAAAAAAGTCAGGGCACGGTAGCGATATTTCATGGGTTGAGTTTAGATGACCGGATCAGCGAACAAAAGACTTGATAACTAAATTCCGAAAAGCCACGCTGCCATGATCTCCCTGAAACATGAGTGGACCTTTGGCGACTTCACCGTCTATGCTGCTACGGGTTGGACCAAAGAGTTCTACATTTTCGTGGAGAATTATACCATTCAATTCCACTTTCAGCATTTTGGCATTGGCTATTTTTTTACCGGCGGCATCAAAACGCGGGGCTTGAAAAGAAATCTTCATTTTTTGCCAAAGGCCGGGAGCTTTTCCTGCATCTATTCTTGGGACATGTCCTTCGTAGCCTTTTGTCCCGCTGGGCCGGGCTTCATCCCAACGCTCATAAATAGAACCCACATCATAGACGTGCAATTCCTTTGCGCCCCAACTGTCAAAAAGTTGAATTTCATAGCGACCTTGCAGGTAGATACCTGAATTGGAGCCTTTCGCCATCATAAACTCCACTTCCACGTCGGCATCGCCGTGTTCAAAATTGGTAAGCAAGTTATAAGCAAGTCCCGCTTTTCCGGGCAGTTGAATACACGCCAAAATACCCTTCCCGGGCGTAGTAGTCAAGACATTAGTTTGGTTCACATCAACGGTTACATCCCCTGCAATAGACCAATTGGCTGTAGAAGTTTTGAAAGCGCTCAAATCATTGAGCGAAACCGTCTGACTTCTGACGACAAACGAAATAAGGCAGAAAAGCGGTACTAACCTTCGTATCATCATTTTAGGAGTATTTGTTTTGGGGCAGGTGTAGTTAAAATCTTACTTCAATTCTGTCCACTCTTTTACTAATATCGTTGTTACGTAAGTCGCCGGCTGTCCTGGTACTAATTTGAATACGGCGGCATCGCCCCACGCTAAACTGTTCAAAGGAGCAGGGGTAGGTGTTACTGTAAAACCTGCGTGAATCACTAAAATACTATTTTGAGCATCTATAGGCTGTGCCGACGCCAATTTCGTGGTATTGGCATAACGATTCGGCTCATCATATACATAATAAGTTAGGTCTTTTGACTGCGTCGTTGTCATACCAAAACTCATCAAATCTGCGCTGGTATAACAGCGACAATATTCACTGGCAAAAACCCTTCCTACCGGAATTTGGACATTTTTAAACGCCTTCCCAATATCTGCGGCATCTGTTTTACCCTGTTCATTGAGTTGGCGAGCCAATTTAGAATCACAGGACTTCCACCACTCTCCCGTACCCGCACTCAACAAATCCGCTCCCACATCTGCCGCCGCATGTCGGAATATTATCACATATCCTCCTTTTTGTAAGGATCTCAATACATCTGCGCGGGAAGATACCACGACTTTTATCACCAAACTGTCATTTTGGTCTCGCTCATTTTTAACGGTCATTTGATATACTCCCGCAGTGGTCGGCGCAGAATAAATCAACGAATCCTGCGCATTTTGGGTAGCTGTTCCCGCCGAAATTTTCCACGTCACCCGTTGATTGAATTTTACACGAAGTTTACCAGAAGGAGAAACAATTACCGTTTTTCCGTCAAAACCAATGGCTGTCAAAGGTAAAATCGGGTCTTCTTCCTTACAGGAAATAAACCCAATCAGTAACCCAAAGGAGAGAAACAAAGGATTGAGGGGTCTTATCTTCGTGCTTTTCATTTGTGTCATAACGAGTCTTTTTAATTTTAAAGCCGTACAATCTCGGCACCTATGGCATTAAGACGGGTATCAATATTCTGATAGCCTCTATCAATTTGTTCAATGTTATCAATAATACTTACTCCCTGCGCCGACATCGCCGCAATCAACAGCGACACCCCTGCCCGAATATCGGGAGAAGTCATGCGAATACCGCGCAATTGAGTAGCACGATTTAAGCCTACTACCGTAGCGCGGTGCGGATCACAAAGGATAATTTGAGCACCCATTTCGATGAGTTTATCCACGAAGAACAGGCGACTCTCAAACATTTTCTGGTGAATCAACACCGTTCCTTTTGCCTGAATCGCCGTTACCAATACGATACTCAACAAGTCGGGCGTAAAACCAGGCCAGGGAGCATCGGCTACCACCAGCATGGAACCATCAATAAACGACTCTACCTCGTAACGTTCCTGAGCGGGAACAAAAATATCGTCACCGCGGAATTCCATTTGAATCCCTAATTTCTGAAACACTCCAGGAATCACTCCCAAATCTAGTATAGAGCAATTTTTAATCGTTAATTCGCTCTGCGTCATAGCCGCCATTCCGATAAACGACCCAATTTCGATCATATCGGGCAACATGCTGTGTTCTGTCCCCTGCAATACAGATACGCCCTCAATCGTCAGCAGGTTAGAGCCTACTCCGCCAATTTTTGCGCCCATACGGTTAAGCATTTTGCAGAGTTGCTGAAGATAGGGTTCGCAAGCGGCGTTATAAATTGTCGTTATTCCTTCAGCCATGACGGCTGCCATCAGGATATTGGCCGTTCCCGTCACCGATGCTTCATCCAACAACATATACGTACCGTGCAATCCGCTCGCATCTACTTGGTAGAAACCACCGTCGTTGGGGTCATAGTCAAATTTAGCACCCAAACGTTCAAAGCCTAAAAAGTGGGTATCCAACCGACGGCGACCGATTTTATCTCCTCCAGGACGCGGAATACGTCCTTTTTTGAAACGTGCCAACATCGGCCCCAACAACATGACCGACCCCCGCAAAGCAGCTGCTTTTTGGCGATACATTTCGGTTTCCATGAAATCAAGATGTACGTCGGAGGCTTCAAAACGAATCGAACTATCGCTCAAACGAGTACGTTTTACGCCTAAATCCCCCAATAAATCAATCAGTTGATTGACGTCCCGAATGTTGGGAATATTATGAATGGTAACAGGTTCTTTGGTCAGCAAGACTGCGCACAAAATTTGTAACGCTTCGTTTTTGGCGCCTTGGGGAGTAATCTCACCTTTCATCGAACGACCGCCTGCTATTTTGAATGAAGCCATATTAGGGAATAAGCGTTAGAGAGGGATAAATAGTAAATATTGATGGTTAAATGTTTTGTGCAAAGCTATCATTTTTTAAAAAAAGATAGCAAAAAAAGGCGTTAACACCTTTTAAAAACTACACATAAACGGGTCAATTACTTATTCAACAGGCCTCACCCGGAATCGCAGTAACACCCAAAGTACCAAATAAAGCATACTTAGTAACACCCCGAATTCTAAGCTGAGAACAAGAGCAGTGCGATCGGTAAGGCTTTGGCCAATCGCCCGAAGTAATTTTTCCGGATTTTCCACGATATCCCAACTGTTCCATCGGCGAATGCGACCCAAATAAATACCAAATCCTGCCAATGGAAAACTTATGGCCAACAATACATTACTCACTATCTTAGTATATGTTTTTTGCCAGGAGCGGTGCATCCAATACACCGAAACCAACCCATTAATCAGGCTTACCTCTGCGTAGAAAAAAAGCATAATCATATCATGCCACGTAAGGTCCCGCCCCATATCTCCTGACAAATGAACCAAATCGGTAATCATGTAAGGTGCATTTGGGAAAAATACCATCCAAACCACGCTCCAAAACCCCACCCACTTGGGCAGTTTACCAAATCGTGTTACGGTTAAATCCACCATATAGGCCACCAAAAGAGGAATCCAACTCAGGAATAAATTCCAATCCAAAGAAAAATCAACAGCTTCTTTAAATTGAATACGTACGGTATGATAAGTGGTAGCTACTAGGCTCAAAAGAAGAAGCAGAAGAAGTGGATACAGACCTTCCAAGGTAATAATGGGAGGCTCATATACCATAAAGCGGTACCTCCGGAACCGATGAATGAGACGTTTTAGCAAAGCTTTCTTGGGTTAGTTACACAAAGAACGTCTAATTATGTGCCCAAATTCAACAATCAAGTTAAAACTTTTCCGTAATTTGGCACGGCCAAACCAAATATTACAAACACTCACCAAAATAATAGTATGAATATACACGAGTACCAAGGAAAAGAAATACTCAAAAAATACGGTGTCCGTATCCAGGATGGCATCGTGGTAGATACCCCTGAACGCGCCGTTGAAGCCTATCGCACCATTGCAGAGCGGACAGGTTCAAAGTTTGTGGTTGTGAAATCGCAAATCCATGCGGGCGGTCGCGGAAAAGGCAAAATTGTTAACAGCGAACAACGTGGTGTACAGGTGGTTAAATCACCCGACCAAGTTCGTGAAGTGGCAACAAACCTCCTCGGACATGTTTTGGTGACTCATCAAACCGGACCCGATGGCAAGAAAGTAAATAAAATATTTTTGGCCGAAGACGCGTATTACCCGGGTGCTTCTGAGCCAAAAGAATTCTATATTTCTATTCTTTTAGACCGCGCCAAAGGTTGCCCTGTCATTATGGCAAGTACCGAAGGTGGGATGGACATTGAAGAAGTAGCCGAGCACACTCCCGAAAAAATCATCAAAGAATGGATTGACCCACGTGTTGGTTTGCAGGGATTCCAAGCTCGCAAAATTGCGTTTGCGTTTGGTTTATCGGGCAATGCCTTCAAAGAAATGGTAAAATTCATCACATCGCTTTACACAGCTTATTGGGAATCAGACGCTTCTATGTTTGAAATCAACCCAGTGTTGAAAACGTCGGATGATAAAATCATGGCCATTGATGCGAAAGTAGATTTGGACGACAACGCCCTCATTCGCCACGCTGACCTTGCTTTGATGCGCGATACCAACGAAGAAGATCCTTTGGAAGTGGAAGCAGGCGAAAATAACCTCAACTACGTCAAATTGGACGGAAACGTAGGCTGTATGGTAAACGGTGCCGGTTTGGCAATGGGAACCATGGACTTGATCAAACTTTCAGGCGGTGAACCGGCCAACTTCTTAGACGTTGGGGGTGGTGCCAATGCTAAAACTGTTGAAGCAGGTTTCCGTATTATCCTGAAAGACCCGAACGTAAAAGCAATCCTTATCAATATTTTCGGTGGTATTGTTCGTTGCGACCGCGTAGCTACGGGAGTTGTAGAAGCTTACAAAGCCATTGGTGATATTCCAGTCCCTATCATCGTACGCTTACAGGGAACAAATGCCGAAGAAGGTGTTCGCATCATCAATGAATCCGGTTTGAAAGTAGTTTCTGCCATCGAATTCAAAGAAGCAGCGGCAAAAGTAACTGAAATTTTAAAATCGTTAGGCTTGAACTAAGCTAGCTGATTATCATAAACTTACAACAGAAAAGCCGCATCAAACGATGCGGCTTTTCTGTTGCAGTAAGTTGAAAGTTAAAATTCCACTCGGTAATTTATCACCGGCACCATTCCCAACTGAAACTGCTGCACGATTTGACGTTGGAGAATATCGTAGTAACTGTACGCTTCATTTTTGGTATTGGAAACGTTCTGAATGTCAATTGACCACGTCCTGGTATAATTGGGTTTGTGTCGTTTCCAGAAAATCCGCACATCGGGGCGGAAGTAATCCTTCATTTTAATGGTGTACAATTCGTTGACTTTGTAAGAAGTTTGCCCTGAACTGCGCGAAGCTTCCAAATCAATCGGCGAATCGCGATAACCACCGAGCCATAAGACGCGCAGGTTTACCCCGAAAGTACGATTAGGACGTTGGCGAAATTCTTTTCCTCCCGCAAAACTAAATGTATGATTTCCGTTGAAGCGGGTACTGCGCTCGACACCGTCCTGTCCTTTGTAAGTAGAGTTATACAATGAACCCGTAATGAGCGCATAAAAATCTTTGCCCAAATACTGCTGATACGTCACTTCTACGCCGTAATTTTTTCCTGTGCCTTTGTTTGCCAATTCAGCATCGGTAAAACCCTCAATCAAATTAAGGGTTGAGAAGGCCGGAATGACACGATAACTTACGATTGGGTCATTTTTTGCAATCGGTACATTAAATAATGATTGATAATAAGCTTCCACTTTGAGTGATGCCTGTTTACGTAAACTCTTTTCAAATCCTAAAACAACGTGCTGTGCCTTGGTAAAACCTAACAACACATTGGGAAAAATATCGGAGCGCGTATCCGAATTTTTAAGTGATAGATACGTTTGGGGCAACTGCAATTGACTGTGTAACCCGTACGACAACGTCAACGCAGTTCGGTCAGTGGCGTTGTATCTTACCGAAGCACGCGGCTCTAAAGAATTGGTTTTATTGTAGGTATAAGACAAATAATGAAGTCCGGCCTGCACCGTCAATCGCGGTGCGAGTTTTCCGGTCAACAAAAAATAGGGCTGTACAATTAAGCCCTGCATTTTCCCTTTAGAGATGCCCCGGTTGTTAATTTGAACAGAATCCTCCTGATAGGTCAAATTAAGCCCTTCCTGTAATTGCCAATTGGCGCTGAGTTTATGCGAAAGCGACGTTGCCAGCGAATAGCGTGTTTTTTTGAAAGCATCCAATTGGACAAAAAAGCGATTAAACGTAGTTTTTGACAAGACATATCCTTCGCGGCGCGTCTCCAATCCGGAAGCTGCCAATACTGTTTTCCACGTCGTATTGCGTCCTAAGTTAATGGAATGCGTCACTCCAAGCGCACCCATGCGATTTTTAAATTCAATGTCAAAACCATCTTTCTGGAACTTCCACTGCAACGTATCGCGCTCCGCCTTAAATACATTGCTGCTTACCCCCGCCATTCCAAAAACCGTAAAATGCCCTGCTTTGCGCGTAGGAAAAGAGAGATTAAAGGAAATATCCTGAAAACGAATGTCTTCTCCTCCAAATTTGATGCCCATCAAAGCCAAAAGCCCTGTGAAAGAGTAACGATAATTGATGAGATAAGAGGATTTGTTTTTACGCGAAATCGGCCCTTCGGCCGCGAAATCTACTCCAATAAGCCCCGCTTGGCCCATAAATTCGTGTTTTTGGTCATTGCCTTTTCGTAAATGAACATCCATAACGCCTCCCAATACATTACCGTATTGGGCCGGGAAGGCTCCCGTCATAAAATCGGCCCGCTCCATGAGTTGCGCACTCAGGATATTGGTTCCTCCACCCGTTTGAGTAGGTCGGTCGCTGAAAGTCCCTGCATTGCTGAGGTGATTAGGGTTCACAATCTCCACCCCTTCCAACCGCCACTGCGTACCCGTCGGTGAATTTCCCCGAATGACCAATCCATTGGCTTGGTCATTGGCTGCCACCACTCCCGGAAAAGAAGTAGCCAAACGTGCCGGATCAAAAAATGTAGCGGCAAAACGAAGGGTTTGTTCAATGGTGATGGTTTGAATACTGCTGAACGAAGGCGGTCTGGAAGAGCGAATTACCGTTTCAGACAGCTGCTGAGCTGATTCTTTCAAGGCAACACTCAATACTTTTTCTTTTCCCGCCTCCAACAATACTTCGGGTATCGTAACCGTTTCGTACCCAACGCTGCTTATTTGAAGAGAATATCTGCCGATAGGAATGTTGATAAGCCGAAAGTTTCCGATTGAATCAGTGATGGTGCCGGTTTCGGTTCCTACTAATTTTACACTTGCCCCCGCAAGTCGTTGATTATTATCGCCGTCCGAAACTACGCCCCTGATGGTTTGGGTGATGGTATTTTGGCTGACGCCAGGGGCGCAATATCCAATGAAGGCAATAAAAAAAGCAAGACTTAATCGAAGAGTGTGATTCATAAAATAAAGTAAACTATGTTTCATCGGAATATTTGCGTTGTTGTTAGTAAATTGTAAACTTATTGCTGAACGAAACTGTCATCCATCAACCGCATGGGCGGTCCCACTTTTTTGTCATGAGTATCAAGACCACCGAAGCCAAACTTTACTACGCGTTGTACGATTTTTTCGAGGCAGAAGGGTTTCGCTTGCACATGGATAAAAAGCAGTTTCGCAAAAGTACACTTGCCGGCTTTGTAAACATCATTTTTTCGGTATCTGAGTACGAAAAAGATAAGGATGCATGGGTGGAAGTACATATCGGCTGCCGAAACGACCAAATTGAACAAATTGCTCAGCAGTTTCTGAATGTTAATTTGGTGGAATTCAGAGCCGATGTTAATACCTTGATTATTTCGACCGGAAAATACAATGATGTGAAGTATTTCCGCTATAAAATTCAAAATGACGAAGACCTGACCGATACCTGCGAGGCCATCAAAGAATTCATGATTTATTCAGGGTTTAGTTTTCTGAATTCTGTGACCAAACTCTCCGATATAGACCGTATTCTCAACAGTGCTTCCCACAAACCTTCCAAATACCTATACAACCAAATTCACCGTTGCTTCAAGGGGTTGATTGCGGCAAAGCTCAATAACAACCCGAGCTACCAACGCCTGGAAGACACTTATCGAGACTATTTGACTAAATTTGCCAACGAAACCGAATTACATAATTTCGAGCGACTGGCTGCTTATTTGCACTATTATGGCAATAATTGAAACTATTATGGCTAAAAAAGAAATAGCTTCCCCTACCTACGCCGAACCTAAACTATTCTCTGATATTAATGAAGTGGCTGCCCGCTACGGATTTGAACCCTCTAAATTGCGGTATTGGGAAACCGTTTTCCCCATGCTCAAACCCGAAAAACGAAGCGGCGACCGAATCTACACACTTGCTGATATAGAGCTTTTGGACGAGATTGTTTATCTTGTTGAGTATAAAAAACACAAACTCTCGGCCGCCCGTCAAATAATAGAATCAGGAAAAGGGCAGCGCAACAAAATCAATCGCGTGATACAACAGTTGGAAATTGTCAAGCGTTACTTGGAAGACTTGAAGGATATTGTAAAGTGAAAAAAATGATAAAAATAGGTATTTTAGCCGGTACGGTGTTAGCCGTGTTTTTTTTTATAAAACATAGAGCAGCCGCCCCGGGTACTCCTCTCGTTTCCGTCACTCCTGCCTTAAAAGCCCTTCCCAAAGCCAAAGCTTCTCTTGTTTATTTTGAGTTTGAACCGGACCCCAACCGCTACGAAGACCAACAGATCAAGTTGCGACTCGAACGCCGTACCGACAATAAATTGTATCTAACCGATGACGCAAAACCCGAAGCAGGACGCACGGCTTATTACGTTCTAAACGGCAGTGTGAACCGAGTAGATGCCCGCCAGCTTACCTGGCAACCCGTTTTACCGAATCGTTGGCTGCATGTGGTAAAATACATGACCGATGTCTCCAACATCAATTCCGAAAGTTGGCTGACCTCAACGGTCAATACAGCAGCGGGGAAAACCAAATATGCGGCGGCGGCTGAACTGATTTTTTGGGTACGGGATTCATTGGATAACTCCAAACCTCAATTAACATACACTCAGCCGCTTTGGCCAGGTGACAAAGCCGCAGGGGACCTTGGTATTTTCAAACAAACCCCCGCTTTTACGCTTTTGCCCAATAAAAAATACGGCTCGGAATCACGCCCACTGGACGAACTCGTTCAGAATTTACGAAAAGTAAGCTGGCACGTAAATGAGGATAAATTTAAGCTGTTGTACACGGGTGAGGTGGTGGAATTGATGCAACACGTTCGTCCGAAAGGCCGTCAGGGCATTACAAAATTTGATACCCGTCAGTTGGACCAAGCAGCGGATTGGCTGGCCAAACGAATGCCTTCCGACGTATTTGCCGTTGATTTTGAACCCCATAACCCCGCAAACGAAGGTTGGCAATGGGATATGAGCGACCCGAATTTCCGCAAAACCATGTATGATTTGTCGGAACGTATCTATAAAAAACACGGCAAGCTGTTTTTCTCCTGGATTGGCGAGCCGATAACGTTTAATTTTCAGGGAAAAAGTTTCAAACTCGACGGCTACGCCAACGATAGCTGGAGCGCCGACAAGAAAACTATTGATGATTATTTAGCCATTCATCAAAACGCCAAAAGCATCCAAAACGTCCAACTCCCCTCTCCTACTGTGTTGATGACGGGTTTTGGTTATACCAGTATGACCGTCAACACCAACGATGCCGTTGACCAACCCGCCAATGTTTGGAAAGCACCCGTCAATTGGTATTTGAGGACCTTAGATATGTTGAATTTAAAGTCACTTACGGCTCCTCCTAATGTAAAATTTCTTAACTTTCTTTGGCCCTACGAAGACAAACCATCAGACGCCAGACGAAGTCTTACGCGGCGTTTTTCCGTTGGAAATGGCACGAAAGGTTACATTCGACAAATAGACAATCGAGTGATCTATCCGATGAATTTGGTTCGTGATGCCATTTTTGTTCATCTCTGCAATCCCCGCGTTTTTTATACTAACTACTGGATTTTTGGACAGTCTTACAAGCCCTATCAGGCGTTGCGTTACTCCAAAATCAACGGAAATTTATCGTGCGTTTCGCAAAATACAGGCGGCTATTTTGTCTATGAATACCAGGGTCCCGACCAACCTTCATGCCCAACGTTAGGTGAAGATTACATGGGAAAAGATGGGCTTGGAGTAGCTGCTATGGTACAAGCCCACGAACTTTTTGCCAAGTTTCAAAGCATTTTAGACGGCAGTCAAGTACGTGAAAGTTATGACTTTGCATATCAGCGAAGTAATCAAAAAGCCACCGAAGCCGAATGGAAAAACGATACGGGAGAGTTCGCGCGGGCTTTCAAGTACAATCAACCGTGGTTACAAGTGTGGAAGAACCCAAAAACAGGCAAACGTCTGCTATTGTTTCAAGATAATTTTGCTGAAGCCTTTGAGTCTGTTTCTTTTTCTACAACCATCAACGGCAAAAACATACAGCGCATCGCTCAAGGCAATGCGCTGTATATGGAAGAGTTGAGATAATCAAAATTCTCGTACAAAACGCTTTATTTGGCTTTTTTCGCCCTCCAAAATACGCAATAAATAGCTTCCTGTGGGTAAATCATGGACGGGTAGCTTCTCCTTAATTGTATTAGTGGATTTGTCAGGCAAAAAATACCGAAGCTGCCGCCCGGAAATGTCCGTAATTTCGATTTTTACTTCTCCATGATACGTACTCTCCCATTCCAAATGTAACCATTCCTGGGAGGGATTGGGGGAAATAATCAACTCATCATTGAGTTCGAGGGGTTCAACTGCCGTAATTGTCTGTACTTTCCACGGCACTAAATTCAACTCGGGAACCGCCATTTTTATGGAAGTCAATAGATGAAATTGCCCGCCCTGAAAGGCATATTGCGGATCGTTAGAGGCTACATTCACTTCCTGCCCGGTAAAATAATCAAACCAACGACCCACAGGCAACGAAAGCACTTGGTCGTTCATCCCAAAATTGGCAATCACCTGCACTTTCATCGAGGAATGATTGAGTGTCAATCGCTTCACGTTTACACTCGTTTCGAGCGTAAAGTCGGTCGTTTTTGTAAATTCTTGGGTCGTTTTGAGGCGAATCAGTTCTGAAAAAACTTTGTACAATTTCAATCGATTGGCATCCTTGAGGTATTCCCAACGAATAGGTTTTGCACCAGTACGACCATTTTCGTCAATCGAAACATCGTAGCCCAATTCGCCAAACTGCCACATCAACTTGGGTCCGGGCGTGAGCATAAAGAGTGCAGAGGCAGCTTTCACCCGTTCCAAGGCTGTCGGAATATTCTTTACTTCTGCACTTCCGTTGATAATGGCATCGTACATCAACCGCTCTTCGTCGTGGCTTTCCATGTAACCAATTGCGGCGGGTTTCTGAAAACCTCCGTGGTTTTTCCACGAAAGTCGGCTAAAATTACCTTTGCCGGTTTTGACGGCTTCGCGAAACGCTCCGTTTTGGTTATCCCACACCATCATACCGTAATTGGTAAGTTCAGCTTCCTCTTGGTCATCGGCAAAATGCTCCAAAATCACGTAGGCAGTAGGGTCATTTTTGCGTATTTGGTCATAAATCCGTTTCCAAATGGCCACTCGGCTCGCATCGTACCGTCCCCAACGCGCCACATCGTTCCCCGAATTTGTTTGGGTAAATCCCTTGGAAAGGTCGAAACGAAAACCATCAAAACGGTACTCTTTCAACCAAAATTCGTTGACCCGCTGCACATAGTCTTTAGTAGCAGCGGCTTCGTGGTTGAAATCGAAAAATACACTGAACGGGTGGGTTGCCTGCTGATTAAACATCGGGCTGTTGGCCGCAGGCTGTGTACCGTCCCAATACATTTTCACGTAAGGAAACTCGTAATCGGCCTGATTCAACACCATGTCCAGAATGACCGCGATACCATTTTCGTGACATTTGTCAATCAAGGCTTTCAAGTCGTTGGGTGTTCCGTAGGCTTTGTCAGGAGCCGCGTGAAATATGGGATTGTAGCCCCAGGAATCATTGCCCGAAAACTCCATAATGGGCATTAATTCAAGGGCATTGACACCCATTTTTTTAAGGTAAGGCAATGAATCAGCAACGGTTTTGTACGACCTACTTCCCACAAAGTCGCGTACCAACAGTTCATATATTACCAAATCTTCGTTGGCAGGGCGTTTGAAGTTATTGATCTTCCAAACATAAGGTGTTTGGTTGGTTTGCAATACTGACACGATATTACCCTGTGCTTTTTGAGGAAAAGGCAACAAATTGGGATAAGTGGAGGCGGGGATAAATTTATCGTTGTTTCGGTCAAGGATTTTTTCAGCATAGGGGTCTCCTACGGCGACCGTTCCATCTACTAAATACTGAAAAGCGTATTCTTTTTGTGGGGTTAAGTTTTTGATTTCCAGCCAATACGTTTGTCCGTCGGGCGTACGGTTCATCAAATAATCGGTCTGATTCTCCCAATTATTAAAATCGCCCAAGACATACACAAACTTTTTATCGGGAGCAAAAAGCACCAAAGTAGCCGAGGTAGCGGAAGTGTAATTGATGCCGTTTCGCAGTCCCGAAGGCAAAGCCGCCACCGTAGGCGATGGGCTGACTGTAAAAGTAAACTCCTCAAAAACTTCCTGATTGGCTGCATTGGCCGTAGCGCGCACCGTACGGCGTTGGTTGGGGGCAGTTCCCGTTGGAATCGTTGCCGAAATAGTTGTGTCGGTGGCCGTTGCGACGGCAGTTCCGTCGAGTGTCAAGGTCAATTTAGCCGTAATGGACGTTCTTGCCTTTACAGAGATGGAACGGTTGGCTTCGGTGAAAAAGTTTTTTTCGGTCGGGGTGTTAAATCGTACAAACAACTGATTGGAAGCGTAAAAGTCAAACAAAAAATCTTCGGTTTGGGCCGAACCAGCGGCATTTTTCACCAATACCCCCATCCAACGCAGGGTTTTTCCGCCCGTTACGTTAAGGTACTTATTGGGTGTCAACTTGATAGTCCAGATATTATCACTGGCACGAGTCAAAAGTCCCGGTGCGAAAGGCTGCGAAAAACTCGTTTGTCCCGTAGGGCTAAACTCTGCCGTTTTGTTGGCGGGGTCAGACCCGCCCCACGCCCAAATATACAAACCACCGGCCTGGTTGAGCAACCCTGCTTTTCGATTGTCTTTCGCTTGGGTCAAATCAAACGTGAGGGTTATTTCACCCTCGGCAGTAGGAAATTCCGGCTTGATTGTCAGTGCCTGACCGAAGGCATAATTCACAAAAAAAAGGCAAAAAAGAAAACGTATAAGTTTATTCATCAATGGCGTTATTTAGCTGATTAACAAGCAAATTAGCTTAAAATGCAGGCTCTGTATTTCTATGCAGCAATTTATTTAATCTCCAAAATCATGGCCGTTTTGGGTAATATTGTTAAGGTATTTTCAGCCATTATTTCTTTGTCGGTTATTATATCTTTGGCACTAAATCGAGTCGGAATCATCTGTGCATATCTCTTTAAGTCAAAAGTAACTGAATTTGTACTTTTATTGAGCAAAACCATTACTTTTTGCTTGTCGTTATATCTGAAATAAATATATACATCGTTGCGTTGTGGAGCATAATGAATAAATTTTCCGTTGGCAATAGCAGAACTCGTTTTTCGCCAGTTCAGTAGCTTTGCAAAATATGCTTTGGCTTGTTTTTCTTCATCGGTGAGCCCCGCACCCGTAAAAGCATTTTTAGTGTCGGTGTCCCAACCACCATAAAAATCTCCTCTGCGTAAGCCATCATTTCCCAGTTTTTCGTTGGTCATCAACACTTCTGTTCCATAAAAAAACTGAGGTATGCCACGCATGGTCATGTATATGGCTGTTGCGAGTTTCCAGTTTTCAAGGTTTTTGTTCAATCTTGTATAAAGCCTGTCTAAATCGTGGTTATCCGGGAAAATTAACTGATAATCAGGATTGGGGAAATGATAATCTTGTGCAACGCCCTGATAAACCTCTTGCCAAGTAGAAAACCAACCATTGTTGGTGTTGAGGGCCGAAACGATGTTGTCCGTTAAAGCAAAATCCATGAGTGTCGGCAAATAGGATTTGTAGCCATCAAAATTTACTTTCCCTTTTTGCCAATACGCCACTTGCGAAACAATTCGAGCCATTTCTTCTCCTACTATATTGAAATTTGGATACTCTTCCAAAATAGTTTTTGTCCATTGAGTCAAAAAATCTTTATCGGCATAAGAATAGGTATCTTCTCTAAAGCCCGATAAACCAGCGTATTCAATCCACCAAATGGTGTTTTGAGTAAGGTATTTGGCCACAAGTGGATTTCGTTGGTTTAAGTCGGCCATGTGTTGGTCAAACCAGCCATCGGTGTATTCTTTTTTGTCGATTTCAGTAGCATATTTATCTGTCAAGGTAGATTTTATAAAATTGCACTTAGTGTGCGTATCCGAAAAATTAACCCAATCTTTTGTGGGTAAATCTTTGATGAAATAATATTCCGTTCCACAATGATTAAGCACTACATCCCATATAAATCCAATGCCTTTTTTCTTGGCATCAGCCACCAATTGCTTAAACTGCTCGTTTGTGCCATATCTTGGGTCAATTTTATAAAAATCCGTGGCAGCATAGCCATGATACGAATATTCGGGTTGATTGTTTTCGATGAGTGGCGTACACCAAATTTGGGTAAAGCCCAAAGATTGGATGTAGTCTAAGTGATTACTAACACCCTGAATATCACCGCCGTGCCTTGTACCTTCTCCGTTTCTATCTACTTTATTTTCTAAGAGTGGCGAAACAACATCGTTCGATTTGTCGCCATTGGCAAAACGGTCCGGTACAATCAAATAGATGGCATCTTTGGGCGAATAACTTGCTCTATTGGCACTATTTTTTGCTCGTTTCAAAACAGGAAAGTCTTTGCTAAAAGCAAGTTTGCCTTCTTTTTTAAAATTGATTTTTACATTGCCCGCCACCGTAGAAGGGCTGATTTTTAATGTAATAAAGAGGTAATTCTTGTTTTCAACCCTTTCGGTTTTGAGTAGTTGAACCCCTTTATAGTTTACGAAAGGCTCATAATCGGCCAAGTTTTTACCATAGGTAAGGAGCGTAATGGTATTGTATTTCATACCAACCCACCAGTTTGAGGGCTCAATACGTTCAATATTTTGAGCCTTTAAAACAGATTGAACAAAGAGAAAAAAAACTAAAAAAAAATGTCTCATTTTATTAAAATTAAAAAATTCAAATTTCTATTTTTGAATAGGAAATAGGTTAGTATTTTATGCAACACAAAGGTTCGCTATCAAGAGAATAAGTGCATTGATTCTCATTGTTTTTTCATTAAAAACTCTAAAGGAATAGGAAGCCGTTTTCTCCACGCTTTTTCGCTGTGGTCGTCACCTGGAAAAAATTCGGTTATCCAGTGTTTGGTATCAAAGCCTTTCTCTATCATCACTTTATTTACTTTTACTTGCAAGACAGGATAAAGCGCATCCAAAGTTTGGTCACCATAGTCGAAATAGATTTTATGGTTTTTAGGGTTGGGCAAATTGGTCGTCAGATAGCCAAGAAAAGCATTCGGAACAGGATTGTTTTCGACGCTGAATATCCCAGGCCAATGGGTTGACAGACAGGCCGCTCCACCAAAAACCTGCGGGTATTCACAAATCGCATACATTGAAATAAGCCCTCCCATGCTCGACCCGGCAATGAAAGTATTGTTTACATCTGGAAGGGTAGAATAAGTCCTGTCAATCAACGGTTTTAGTTCCGTTACCAAAAATTTGAGGTAATTATCAGAAACGGGTTGAAAAACCTCTTTCGTTCTACCTGCCTTTTGGAGTTGTTCAACCACAAATTGTTTTTCTGAAGATGTTAAGTTATCGTAGGGTTTTTGTGGAAAATAATCCGCATGACGGCCTTTGTCCGAATTCCAAATGCCCACAACGATAGTAGCTTTTACTTTATCACCGGCCATCAAGCGGGTCAGCGTTTCATCCACTCCCCATTCCTGTTTGTTCCAATTGTTCGTACTGTCAAATAGCATTTGTCCATCTTGCATGTAAAGCACTGCATATTTATTTTTAGGAGTATATCCCTCGGGCAGCCATATATCTACGTTTCTTGGCGACACATAATTAGAGGAGAAGCTTTCAAGTCGTTTGATACTTCCTGATGAAACTATTGGCAAGTTTTGGGCAAAAGTTCCGAGAGAAATTAAACTTATAATCAGTAGGTATTTCATGTTTTTAGGAAAACTTAAAATTTTTATTTTGTCTTTTTATCGTCTTATAATCGCTCATTTTTCCATTCATAAATCAAACGACACTCCAAAAAATACACTGTTATAAAAAACAAAAGATCTTTCTTAGAAAAATTATTTTTGAGTAATATGACACACTGATGACGCGGATTGGGCTGGTTTATACTATTTTTTGATTTTATCTGTTAAAATCTATTAAATCAGTCTAATCCGTGTGTCATTTGTTTTTAGGAAAGCCATTTAAAAAACAACCTGATAAGCTAAAAAAAGCACCGACAAAAGTTCATCGGTGCTTTCGATAATCAACCTATTAGTTTTCAGTTTGTTTTTGATTTATTTTTTGGTCAACTTGTAGGTAGGTTTAGCGGCGTTCGTAAAATCAAGAACAATGTCGTACGTTCCTGCTTTTACGGCAATATTTGCTCCCCCTGCTTCCATCACACCGTCGGCTTTGTCGTCACCATAATTTACACCCCAATCATCATTTTGGCGGAATTTGATTTCGCCATCTATCAGTTTGATGTTGGTCAGTGTAAAAATGCCTTCGTTACCAAAATCAGGTCTGAATTTAGAATCCGGACCATTCCAGCCGTTAGGAGTAGCACTACCCACTGCTCCCCATACTTTGGTAGCAACGATGGTATATTTCAGCGTTTTGAAGTCAACCGTCACCAAGTACGTACCGGCTTTTACCACAATATTGTCGCCGCCTGCTTCGAGCGTACCGTCAGCACCTTTGTCGCCGTAGTTCACGGCCCAATCTTCGTTCTGACGAATCTTAATTTCTCCGTCTTTCAGCGTTGCAATGGCTCTCCATTGGTCAGACGAGGGGTCATAGAAAAAAGATACATCGGGCGCATTCCAGCCGTTTGGAGTAGCCGATCCGACCATTCCCCACGAAAATTTCTCTACGGTGTATTTGAGGGCCGTTAAGTCCACCGTAATTTTATAAGACCCCGCTTTGACGGCAATATTATCCCCCCCTTTAGCGAGCGTACCGTTACTGCCCCCGTAGTTTACATCCCATTTGTTGTTTTCACGAAACTTAATTTCGCCGTCGATGAGCGTCACATACGCCACATACACGTTGGATTTGTCAGTTTTATAAAACGGCAAATCAGGCGTTGCTCCCCAGTTGTTGGCGGCCGAGCCCACCACGCCCAGATTCGTACTCAGGTCAAGTTTATCCAAATAAGGAGTAACTTTCAGCGAAACAACCGACGAATTCAGATTGGTACTTCCGCCCAAAAACGACTGTACCTTCACGTCCACATCTCCGGCAGTGGCTACTTTCAAGCCTAATTTCAATAAAATAGGGTTTAATTCCGACGTTTTGAAGGTTTTCTTCAGATCAGCACCCGTTGTTATTGCAGTAGCGTTTGAGAAATCCCCTCCTTTTTTATCAATCAAAATCGTGTACGCTGCGGGCGCGTCAAAGCCATAATCAGGCTTTGCCCACGAAATCGTCAACGCCTCTTTGTCGGCATTTTCTTTGGTCAACACCACCGACGAGGCCGAAAGTGTCACCACAGGCACAGCTCCTGAATTAATGACCGCCTTTATTTCGTCTTTTTCGCAGGAGTTCAACGTCGTTAGGACTACAACTGCGGATATGAATTTATGAAACCAATTTTTCATGTTTTTTTGAGTTAACCTGTAAACATATATTTTGGGAGACTTAATAGCCAGCATTCTGTACCAAATTAGGATTGGCTGTTAAGTCGGTAGAAGGAATTGGGAAAATCTTCAGATAATCCTGTACGCCTGCCCCGTCTTTCACACCCCCTTTCCACGCCCATAAGTAAGAGGAACCGGTAAACTTGCCGAAACGCACCAAGTCAGTACGACGGCCACCTTCCCAAGACAACTCACGACCACGCTCGGCCAATACAAAATCAGGGGTTAAGTCTGCCGATGTGATATTTCCCGACGTATTTCCGTACGCCCGTACTCGAAGTTTATTGACGTAATCCAGTGCCAATGCTTTATCCCCTGCGCCGCGAGCAGCGGCTTCAGCATAAATCAAAAACGCATCGGCCAAACGAAACATGGGGAAATCAGTATCAGGGTGGGTAAGATTAGTTCCTACCTTGCCCGCCGAGGTTACATTCTTGTACTTTGGCATGGCATAACCGTCGGTAAACGTGGAAATTTCGTTTACTTCCAGTTTTTGGCCGTCGGTATAAAACAACGCTCTTTTGTCGGTCTTACCAGAGGGGTCAGCAAACAGCTTTACAAACGAAGGCGTTACCCGAACGCCACCCCAACCGCCGTCAATACCATAACTCGAAGCGGGCATCGAACCACCCACGGGCGCGTGGCAAAGGAAAGTCATGCCACCCCACGTTTGGCTGCGGTTTCCGTCGGCTGCCAACGCCCAAATCACTTCCGTTGAGGTGTTGTTGTCAGCTTTAAACAAATCATCGAATTTGGATTGCAAACTGTACCCTGCGTCAACTACCTTTTTTGCATACGTGGCGGCATCGGCGTAGCGGTTGCCTTGGCCTTGCGCCTCCGCGTTGAGATACAGTTTGGCAAGCAGCATCCAAGCCGCTGCTTTATCAGCGCGGGCATACTCATTTTTACGCACATCAACCAATTCACTATCAATGGCTTTCAGTTCAGATTCAATGTAGGCAAACAAATCTTTTGCGTTGGTTTGTTTGGGAGGTGCCGAACCTACAACATCGTTTTCGGTAACAAAGGGGACATTACCCCCAAATAAATCTAATGCATGCCAGTAGCTCAGTGCCCGCAGAAAACGCGCTTCGGCCCGCAGGGCTTTTGCATCGGCCAAGATTGTACCTGATACGCCTCTTTCTGTCAACTTTGCATCGCTTGTTTCGCGAATAAATTCATTACAAGAGGCAATTTGATAAAAAACGCGGTTATAAAAACCTCGTACAAAAGGGTTGTTGGATGACCATTTCATTTGGTGCAATTCGGGCAAACCTGCGTCGCTCCAGGCAATGACGGCTTCGTCGGTCGTTAATATTTGCAGATACCAATAATTGCGCAAATAACTCGAAAAGCCTTCGTCCATTCCTTTGATGTCTTTGGTTCGGTCGTCGCCGGCGGGGCCTTGCTGTCCCGTCAACATCAAACCGGCATAAAGCTTTGCTCCTACTTGTCGGTAAGCAGCGGGGTCACTGTACACCGTTGCCGAAGTAACCTCGTTAAAAGGCTGTCTGTCAAGATCTTTGACACAGGAAGATACCGCCAACGCCAGCGCGAGCCCTCCCACTATTTTATTTTTATGGATGAAATTCTTCATTGTTGCTTCTTTTTTGGAAACGTTTGTCCGTTATAAACTCCTAAAATCCAATGTTTAAACCCAGAGTATAAGTCCGGGGCATGGGGTAAATATTGTTGTCAATTCCGCCGCTTACTTCGGGGTTAAGCCCGGTGTATTTGGTAATTACAAACACATTTTGTACCGTAGCAGATACGCGTGCCGTGGTTTTTCCACCAAAAATCTTACCCAAATCATAGCCCGCGAAAAGGTTGTCCATTCGTAGGAAAGAGGCATTTTCCATGTAGTAATCCGAGAAATACTGCGGTGTGGCAAACTGCGTTACGTTCACGTTGGGCACCACATTGGCCAATGAGTTGTTAGCCCCCTGGAACGCCTGCAATACGCCGCGCGTGGAAACGATGTTGTTATAAACGTAATTGCCAAAGTTGCCCCGAACCACAAAACCTCCACTCCAGTTTTTATAAGAAGTTTGGGCGTTGAAGCCGATAAACACGCGCGGTGCGGGAGATTTGTAGTGATAATAATCGTCCACGGTAATTTTGCCGTCTTGATTGCGGTCAACGTATACTCCTTCAACGGGCTTACCGCTTTCGTCATAGACTTGCTGCGCTACAAAATACGACGATGCCGGGTAGCCAACGGAATGAATTTGGATGGTACTGCCTACGCCGCCTGCGATGCCGCCCACCAACACACCTTTGTAATTAGGGTCGTTGGCGGAGGTTAATTTGGTGATTTTGTTCTCGTTATACGTCGCATTGAAGCCCAAATCAAGCGTAAAATCTTCTTTGGTGACGGCGTTGTAATTCAACAACAGTTCCAATCCTTTATTTTCGATTGAACCCACATTCGACAGGATTTCGTTGGTGAGGTTGGTTCCTGCCGCAATCGGAACCACGTTCAACAAGTCGGTGGTTTCTTTCCGATAGTAATCAATGCTCCCCGATACTCTTGCTTTTTTGAAGGCAAAATCCAAGCCTACGTTTTGCGTAACGGTTTGTTCCCATTTGATGTTGGCGTTGTATCCTTCGGCACGTAGTGTGGTATAAAACGTAGTACCCAGTTGCTGTTGAGCCGTGGCCGTACTTGGCGTATAGCGTGCCAAATAGGCAAAATTTTGCCCTACATCCTGCTGTCCCGTTACACCATATCCTAAGCGCAACTTCAAGTCAGACAACACGTTAGAGTTTTTCAAAAACTCCATTTCGTTGATTTTCCACGCAAAGGCCGCCGAAGGGAACATACCCCAACGGTTCTCTTTGGCAAACCGGGACGAACCGTCGCGGCGAAGCGTAAATGTCAATAAATAGCGGTCCTGAAGGTTCAGATTTGCCCGTCCGAAGAAAGATACCAGCGTATTTTGGGTTTTGTAGGGGCTATCGTTAATGATTTTGGTTTCGGCAGCGTCTTTGGTAATGCTCGTGGTTGTATTCAAAAAATCTTGGTACGAATACCCAGCCGTTAAATCAATGCGCGTATCCTTGGTCAGGTCTTTTACGTAGTTGAAGTAAAAATCCAGTAACTTATTGGAACGGTCTTGGGTATAGACTGTCTTTTCGCCACCATTACTAAAATTGGAAGCGGCCAATGCGGGTATCAATTTGTTTCCTTCACTTTTTGAAACATCATAACCAACGTTCAGATTGGCGTGCAGTTCGGGCAAAAAGTGGAATTTATAATCCAGTTGCATATTTCCGATACTGCGATTAACGGTACTTTTATCGTCCGTCAAATTCAGCAATCCGAGCGGGTTACGGGTCGCAATGGTATTGGGTTTCCCGTCGGCATTGACCCATTCAAAATAGCCGCCATACGATTCTTTCCCCGAAAAAATAGGTTGGGTGGGGTCAAAAGCCACTGCCGCTCCGATTGCTCCCTGGTTGGCAAAACGGTTTTTAACAGACGATGCTTTGACGTTAATATCCACTTTCAGGTGGTTGTCGAGCAGCATGGGAGTCAAGCCCACGGAAGCCGAAGTGCGTCCCATGTTGGAAGTTTTTAAAATACCGTTTTGATTGGTATAACCCACCGATACGCGATACGGCATGTTTTTCACCGAGCCCGTTACACTCAGGTTGTTGTCGGTACTGACAGCCGTACGATAAATTTCTTTTTGCCAGTCGGTGACGGCAGACCCCAGCAATGATTTTTGAGCCCGGGTCCCGTATTGATTGACCAAAGTCCGAAAATCATCGGCGGAGAGCACCTCAATTTGTCCCGTTCTTTGGCCAACAGAAGCTTGGGTACTCAAATTGACGCGCATTACATCACCTTTTTTCCCCTTTTTGGTCGTGATCATAATTACCCCATTAGAAGCCCGCGAACCATAAATAGCCGTGGCAGAAGCGTCTTTCAGGATATTAAACGACTCAATATCATTGGGGTTAATCAAACTCAACGGATTGGGAGCGCCTTTCAGTTCACTGTTGTCCAAAGGGACACCGTCAATAACAATGAGCGGGTCGTTGCTTGCGTTCAGTGAAGCACCGCCACGAATACGGATGGTACTCCCCGCCCCCGGCGCACCTCCATTGGGCGTGATTTGTACCCCTGCCACTTTACCGGCCACCAGTTGGTCAGGCGTAGCAATATTTCCTTTGTTAAAATCGGCCGCAGTAATAGAGGCAATCGAACCGGTGAGGTCTTTTTTGCGCTGCGTACCGTACCCGATGACCACCACCTCAGCCAACTGTTTGTTGTCGTTGAGCAAGGTAACGGAAACGGTTGTCCGATTTCCTACCGCCACCTCCTGCGTAGTCATTCCCACAAAACTAAATACCAAGATTGCATTGGCAGGAGTTGCAATTTTAAAATTTCCTTCGGCATCGGTCTGTGTTCCTCGGGCAGTGCCTTTTACTAACACACTCACACCGGGCAATGCCGAGCCATTGCTTTCCTGCACTTTTCCGGACACCGTAAGGTCCTGTGCCATGGCAGATGCGCCCGCCAGTACCCATACCAACGCCATGTGTTTCAACCGGGGGACTGCGCCCGCTTGCCGAAACATGTTGTACAACTGAATCATCATAGGGGTTTGTAATAAATTGTTTAGAAGATTTAGCATAAGAAATTGACTTTGTAAACTGACATCGTCAAAAATTTCTTGCAAAAGTACCATAGGTTGTAGGGCAAATCGTTCCACTTTTTTGTTTGAAACCTATTTTAGCAAGGGCATCTTAACTCAGCACAAACTAACTGATTATCAGTACATTTCAGACAAAATAATCCGTTCCACTTTATAAGGTGGCACTTATTTGGGGAGCAAATGGGGGAATTTTCTTACTCTTCGGCCCGTGACTCGTAGAAGAATTCACGCGGGGTTTGTTGGGTCATTTTTTTAAATGCCCGATTGAAGGAAGTTTTAGAGTTGAAACCCACTTCAAAGGCAATGGCCAACATGGTGTACTGTCGGTTGCGCGGGTCTTCAAAACGCTGTTTGAACTCCTCAATTCGGTATTCGTTTATGAAGTCAAAAAAGTTCTTGTCGTATCCTTCGTTGATAATTTTGGAAAGAAGATGAGGGGTCAGTTTAAGCTTTTGCGCAAGCTCATTGAGGGTCAAGCCCGGGTTGGTATAAGGCTTGTTTTTTTTCATATAACCTTCCACCTTTTCTTTGTAATTCGAAAGGTTTTCGAGCAATTCAGGTTCTTTTTCCACCAATGGGGTCAGCGCATCCTGAATAATAATCGAAGGTTCATCGTTGGGTTTTAGAAATGATATGGGCTGCGTCGGCAGTTTAAAAATTTCGGGTTGATGAATGGCAAAATACCCCAAGAAATAAGGAATCGTCGAAAAAGCCAACCAAATCGTGTCAATGCTTTTTTGGACAATTGTACTTGTCTCGATTTTAAGAAAATAACCAACCCCAAAAAGCCCCCCCGAAAACAACCATAAAACCAAGCAAACCGCCTGCAAAGCAAGTACTGTAGAAAGATACTGAAGGTTTTGTTCGTAGGAAGCCTGATTGGCGTACAAAGCCCGATACGACCGAATCACCCGTCGGCTGGCTAACCAATAATAGACATTCACCATCAGGGCTACCGTACCCGTTCCCCAAAAAAGCCACATCAAATCCACGTCACGATTAACAATTTTGATTTGAAGCCTTTTATCTTCCATAAAGAAGTAGGGCAAATACATTAATAATTGGAGGCTCGGCAACACAAAATACCCCCACCATTTAGCAGGAAATTTAGGCGTCTTGAAAAGCAGTTTCTGGATATAAAAGTAAAAAAGAGGTGCGTACAAAAACAGCACAAAATCGGGTATCAACAACAACTTCGTGTACTCCTGCGCCACTTCCCGGTACGCACTTACTACCCGTATCAACACAATGACAGCCATAAATGCCAACGAGACGACCAACCAGCGATTGGCTTGCCGGTTGTAGTCCTGCATGGAAGTGATGGCAATGATCAACAATACACTTTGAAAGGCTGAAAACAACAACAACAAGTCGTAAATGGAGATCGAATGAAAAGTGCCGGATAAATCTTCCCAACTTATTATACCTAAAGCGATGTTATCATTTTTTAGTGTCTCATTACGATAAAGCAGCCGGTTAGGTCGCGTTTTACCGTTCTCTTTTCCTTCTACACTGTTCCAATCCCCACGCGTAAATTTATACTCAAGTCGGTCTAAATCAGACACAATGGTAACTCGGTAGGTTCCATCCATCTGCCGTCTCAGGCGATAATTTTCATCTCCAGCATTCCAGTTATTAAAATTGCCGGTAATATAAAGTGAGGCGTCTTTTGGGGTATTGTCCGGAATTTCTGTAACTACAAACCGATAAGTGGCGCGTGCTTCCCAACCCTCAATTTTAAGTTGTAATAATTTAGGTTTGGGTTCAGTCGAAGCATCATAAATGCGGTCGGGGCGGCTGTTTCCTTTGGCATCTCCCTCTACCAAGCCCCAACTTCCCTGCGTGATTTTATACTTGAAATAAACGAGCGAATCGGGCAAATCTAAGCTATAAACCCCGTTTGTATCCCGTTTAAGCTCATACTCAACATTACCAGGCTGCCAATTGTTAAAATCACAAGCCAGAAAAAGGCGTTGGTTGGCGGTTTTAAACGGGGCATGTTTTGTTACCTCCACCCTAATTTGCGCATCTGCACAGAATGGAAAGCAATAACTTATGAGCAAAAACAACCATCCCCTCATAACATTCAACAATAGTCAATAGCATATTGAAACAATTCGACATTCTTACACCGCCACGGGCGCTTTGATAGCGGGCCAAGGGTTATAGTTTTCAAGCGTAAAATCCTCAAATTTAAAGTCAAAAACGCTTTTTACGTCGGGATTCATCTTCATAGTGGGCAATGGTCGCAGTTCACGGGAAAGTTGCAATTCGACCTGCTCCAAGTGGTTACTGTAAATATGAGTATCGCCACCTGTCCAAATAAAATCACCGTAGTCAAAACCACATTCCTGCGCAATCATCATGGTCAACAAAGCATAACTGGCAATATTGAACGGTACGCCCAAAAACACATCTGCGCTGCGCTGATACAATTGACACGAAAGTTTTGCTCCCCCATTGGGGGTCGGGGGGCTGACATAAAACTGAAACAACGCATGGCAAGGACTCAACGCCATTTTGTGCAAATCAGCTGGATTCCAAGCCGATACAATGATTCGACGGGAGTCGGGGCTGTTTTTAAGTTGCTTTAACACATCCTGAAACTGGTCAATCACACGTCCGTCGGGTGCTTCCCAACTGCGCCATTGTTTGCCATAGACAGGCCCTAAATTACCCTCAGCATCAGCCCATTCGTCCCAAATACTCACCCCATTTTCCTTGAGGTATTTTGTATTGGTGTCTCCTTTCAAAAACCACAACAACTCGTGAATAATGGATTTGGTATGCACTTTTTTGGTCGTGACCAGCGGGAATCCCTGTTGAAGATTAAATCGCATTTGGTAGCCAAACACACTGATGGTTCCTGTTCCGGTTCGGTCGGTTTTACGGGTTCCGTTTTCTAAAATATGGCGAAGTAAGTCGTGGTATTGTTGCATTGTACAGTTTCTAAAACCTAATTTTCACTCAAACATAAACCTAAAATTGTAATCTGACAAAATGGGATTGGAGTCACCAGTGTATCTTTGATACGCATGACGTCTACTTATACAAAGGCTTTTGTGCTTTAAATCAAAAATCTCAATCGTCTTTTCTGCTCTATATTGCTCTTCCTTTGATGCAAGCGGATTGGGCGAAATTGTGTGTTCGATATAATCGTAAATGAAATACCGATTAAAATGAAAGTCGAGCTCATCCGGTCTTAACAATTCAACTTCATATTGACTTCCTTTTGAATCTTGACAATGTTTGCAGGATAGATACAAATTTTCCCAATCACATACTTTTGAGTAAAACTCCGAGCGTGTTTTAGGATGAAAATGGTCTATGGTATCATCTCCTCTCTTCAAGGGAAAACCGTCACAATAAGAGCAATGGTCATCAGTCATTGCCATCAATTTTGGTAAAAGATGTTGATTGAGTTTCTTCCCCTCAATTTGTGGCCATTGAAACTCAAATGAAGGTTTTTTAGCTCGATTCTGTGCATATAGTTCCCCATAAACTTGCCAACGAGTCTTTCCTTTTACTTCGTCAATTTTCGTCAAAACCTCAGGAGACTCTGTGCGGATTAACTTTCTCATGCTTCGGTCAAAGAAAAGTCTTGGTTAGTGAGGCGTTTTAGCTGTCTGAGTTCCATGCCGATAATGCTTTCGAGTTCAACGCTTTGCACGGCCAATTCTCCTGCCAATTTCCTAAAATAGGAGACATCTACCGCTTCTGTGCCTTTCAAAATCTCTTTTTTGAGTTGCTGAAATTCCGCTAATTTCCTTTCTACCTCTACCCCAAAACGTTCTTTAATGCCAAAGATTTCTTCTAAAATATAATCATAGCTTTTGGCATCTTCCGACAAAATCGCTTCTCCTGCCAATACACTATACCCATCTTTTTTCACAAACCAATGCACCCAAGCGCCATCTACCGAACCTGCTACAAATGGAGAATGGGTAGAAATAAAGATTTGGGCATTTTTGAAGAGTTTTTGAACAACTGGCAAAATTTTGCGCTGCCAGGCCGGATGCAAATGCACTTCAATTTCATCCAACAACAAGATAAAATTTCGCTCCAAAACGGGCAGATTATTTACCCATTTCAGTCTATCCATTCGCATCAACAAATCCCCCATCCAACTTACCATTGATTTCAGGCCATCAGGGAGTTGATCAAAATTTAAGGTCTGACCATCTACTTTAATTTTTACTCCTAATGGGTCTTCTTCTAAATCAAATTTTACTTCGGATTCAATGATTTCGCCCAAAGTATTTTCAATGATTTCGATGGTTGCACGATATTGTTTTGCTTTTTGGACATCCCCTTTTCCTTTGGCTATTAATTCACGTGTTTGTATATTAACAAGCCATTGAATAATGGTTTTGGGAATTGATTGACAAACGAAAATTATCTGCATTCTGAAGAGGATGAAATTGAATTTCATTAATTCCTGAAATCATAATTTCTTCTGAATGCCTATAACTTGAATAGGCAAAAAATGCAACCCTATAATCCCTAACAAAATTTGTTTTCGAATAGTCTAAATATTCTTGAGTAGTCACAGAATGACTGGGATCTACTTCCCATTTTCTCCCAAAAGCCCGAGCAGAAAATAGACTGCCCAAACTACGTATTAGCATCCTGCTTTTACTTGGGTAAGTCCATAGCCTCTTTGCTAAGGAACTTTGTAATTGATTTTGGTCAACGATATAACTAATTGGATAAATTAGTGCCTCCAAAATTGTACTTTTCCCCGTCCCATTTTCACCCGTTAAAATATGTATCTCTGCTTTATCTTGGTCTTTTTTGAGTGGAAAATAAATTTTCAAATGCTCAAACGGCCCAATTTCGTTTATTTCCAGGCTTTCAATCCGAAAGTTTCTCATTGCATTTGTGATTAATTCTGTTTCAAATTAACAAAAAAAGCCCCGCTATTGCTAACAGGGCTCTATCGCACTTTGAGTGCCTGCATTTTGTTCGTTTGCGCTTACAACGCGAACGCCAGAGCAGTGCGACGGTTGGCCATTGCAACGCACTGTCCCCTTACTCCCCCATCAATTCCCCCAAAATCTTTTGCGCCGCTACCGAAATCACTGTACCAGGGCCAAAAACCCCTTTTACCCCCGCTTTGTATAAGAAATCGTAGTCTTGGGCAGGAATCACTCCTCCTGCAATCACCATAATATCTTCGCGACCCATTTTTTTAAGTTCATCAATCAACTGAGGAACAAGGGTTTTGTGACCAGCAGCAAGGCTCGATGCCCCCACAATGTGCACATCATTTTCAACAGCCTGACGAGCAGTTTCTTCGGGCGTTTGGAACAAGGGTCCCATGTCTACATCGAAGCCTAAGTCAGCAAAACTCGTCGCAATTACTTTGGCGCCGCGGTCGTGACCATCCTGACCCATTTTGGCTACCATAATGCGGGGGCGGCGGCCCTCCATTTCGGCAAACTTATTGGCCATTGCCTTGGCGAGGCGGAAATTCTCATCATCCGAAACTTCTGCACTGTAAACTCCTGAAATAGAACGTATCACGGCTTTATATCTTCCAAATACTTTTTCCATTGCGTACGAAATCTCCCCTAATGTAGCCCGAACCCGAGCGGCTTCAATGGCCAACGCCAACAAATTGGTGGAATTGTCCATCCCGCCCTGTTGCGAACACGCTTCTGTAATGGCCGCCAATGCCTGTTGCACTTTCTCCGTATCTCGCTCGGCCTTGATTCGCTCCAATTGAGCCACCTGCGCTTCGCGAACCGCTTTATTGTCAACCTCCAACAGTTCGAGCGGTTTTTCAGAATCGGGCTTATATTTATTGACACCCACAATAATATCTTTCCCGCTGTCAATGCGCGCTTGTTTACGAGCAGCCGCTTCTTCAATGCGCATCTTGGGAAGACCTGCTTCAATGGCTTTGGTCATGCCACCGATTTGTTCCACTTCTTCCATCAAAGCCCACGCTTTTTCGGCCAATTCTTTAGTCAAATATTCAACGTAATAGCTTCCTCCCCACGGGTCTACGACGCGACAAATATCGGTTTCGTATTGTAAGTAAAGTTGGGTATTTCGGGCAATTCGCGCCGAAAAATCAGTAGGTAAAGCAATCGCTTCGTCCAACGAATTGGTATGCAAACTTTGGGTATGCCCCAACGCCGCCGCCATAGCTTCAATGGCTGTACGAGCCACGTTATTGAACGGATCCTGTTCTGTCAATGACCAACCCGAAGTTTGGCAATGCGTCCGAAGCGCCAGTGATTTTTTATTTTTAGGAGCAAATTTGTTGACAATTTTGGCCCACAATAATCGTCCTACCCGCATTTTGGCGATTTCCATGAAGTGGTTCATCCCAATTCCCCAGAAAAAAGACAAACGAGGGGCAAAATCATCAATATCCATCCCTGCTGCCAAACCCGTTCGGATGTATTCCAAGCCATCAGCAAGCGTATAGGCCAACTCAATGTGAGCAGGCGCACCCGCCTCGTGCATGTGATAACCGCTGATACTGATGCTGTTGAATTTCGGCATAAACCGACTGGCATACGCAAAAATGTCCCCGATGATGCGCATACTCGGAGTAGGCGGATAGATATACGTGTTGCGCACCATGAATTCCTTCAAAATGTCGTTTTGAATGGTCCCGGCCAACTGTTCCGGCTTAACGCTCTGTTCTTCCGCTGCCACAATATAAAACGCCATAATGGGAAGTACGGCACCATTCATGGTCATCGAAACCGACATTTGATCCAGTGGAATTTGGTCAAACAAAACCTTCATATCTTCCACACTGTCAATGGCAACGCCTGCTTTTCCCACATCACCTACAACACGCGGGTGGTCGGAATCATAACCCCGGTGGGTCGCCAAATCAAACGCAACTGACAATCCTTTTTGTCCTCCTGCCAAGTTGCGACGATAGAACGCATTGGACTCTTCGGCAGTGGAAAAACCTGCGTATTGCCGTACCGTCCACGGCTGCACTACGTACATGGTGCTGTAAGGACCTCTTAAAAAAGGAGGAATTCCCGCTGCAAACCCCAAATGTTCCGCATTTTCAACGTCGGCCTTTGTAAATGTAGATTTTACTTTAATTCCTTCAGCAGTGAGGAACGGCTTTTTACCCGATTGCAAATCCACCACTCGGCGATCCGATTCTTTTTGAGTATCGATTAGTAATCCAGTCGAGCCTATGGGAATAAAGTTTGATGCTTTATTTATAGTGGTAAAGTTGGGTTTCATTATTTTTAAAACTAACAGGGTTCTACCTCCGTTCCAAAGGTATAATTTTCATAACAAATCAAATTTCAAGCCCCATACACATTTTCAAAAACACTTTTCAGCCCTACTTGCGGCAAAATTTGATGTAAATGATGTTTGAGATGTTCGGCATAATCTTTCATGATAAATTCAAGCGTAAACGGTCCGGCACCTTCAATCATGATTGTATTTTGCAGCACAGTCTCACTGACATTTTCTATCACGTGAGCCAAATGCAGGTTGTATGCTTCCCAAAAAGTGATTAACAAGAGCCAATCCGTTGTTTGGTAGTTTTGAGCCGCTACCCAGTGGTTTTGTGCATACCCTACAGATTCCAAATGGGGTTGCGCCATCGTTCGGACAAATTTTTGCTGATTATTGCAGGCTGAATCAATCAAATGACCCAAAATTTCCTTTTTAGACCATTTTCCAGGCCGAGTTTTCAGAGACGCTTCCTCGTCATTGATGTTCCGGAGAGAGGGAACCACCTGTGCTATAATCTCTCTAAGGTGATTGGCTGTAGATTTCATTGTTCAAAAGTTTGGGAAATACGCTTATTTTTTAACAACTTGAATATCTCAACTTCAACTTTGTCAACGTTCAAAACGTTGACAAAGTTATGCTTCATTGATTCTTCAACTCTAAATTTGTTTACGCCAATCATCACCCTTTTATTGGTTTGAAGGGCAGAAAGTGTTGCCTCAAAATTTGACTCTACTTGATTCTGAATAAAATTTTCCTCAAACGCAGCCATTAATCCCCCCTTTTCTTCCACTTTCAAAAACAGATCCCAAGCAGCATCAATCAATTGAAGGGTCAGATGTTCGAGATAATAACTTCCCGCAGCGGGGTCAACGGCTTTGTCCAAATGCGCTTCTTCCTTGAGCAAGGTAGAAATATTTCGGGCTATTCGTTCCGAAAAATCATCCTGAGTTTTCAATGACTCATCATACGCATGAACAGTCAGCGCATTGCAGCCACCCATCACCGCACTCATTGCCTCGGTCGTAGCTCGCAACATATTGGAATCGGGAGTAATGGCTGAACTGTAAAAAGTGGAAGTTTGAGCATGAATAAATGTGTTTACGGTTTGTAGTTTAGGGTTTAGGGTCTGCTGTTCTAATTCCAAAACCTCAGGCGGAACGCCGCCCGCTCTAAACTGTAAACTCACTTTCTCCCACAAATACCTCAATGCCCGTAACTTAGCAATCTCCATAAAGTAATTCGTTCCTGTCGAAACCGAGAAATAGAGTTTTGCACTTACCTCTTCGGCCGTCAGTCCCAAATCAGTCAATTTATCCATATATGTTACGGCCGAGGCAAGGGTAAAAGCCAATTCTTGCACCGCATTAGCCCCTGCATTGTGGAAAGGATGACTGCTTACGCACACAATCCTGAATTGGGGAGAACTTTGGGTCTTTTTAACCAAAGCCGCCAACTCCTCGAAATGCGTTTCAGGCAATCTTCCCAATACCATCCACCGCGCCAAACCATCATCTGCAAAGCCACCTTTCATTTGAAACGGTATAAACTTTAGCAACGCTGTCATCACTGAAGTTTCCTGTCCGTTGGTTTGAAAATAAACAGGAAAATCGCTCAATTTTAAGCCATTAAACAGCTTTGAAAACTCAATTTCCCCGACTTCTTCTGAACCTAAATCCAGCACTAAAGCATCGGCTCCTTTTTGCAGAACTGCCTTCATTTTGGCATTCGTCTCTTTTTCGTTTTCGTAGATTATCACGGGCTGATTCAACCAACCCATTGGTTTTTGCTGCACCGATTGTACTTCCGATAAACGGTCATCGTTCAAATCTTCTGCTGCGTAATAAGGCTCTACAACCAATCCTTCCGCAGAAATCCACTGCAGATTAGCATTAAAATCCTTTCCTTTTAAGTCTTTGACAGCCTGTTGCTTCCACGCCGCTTTATCGGCTGACGAAAACTCAGAAAAAAGTGGTAAGTTCATCAATTGTTGTACTTTTCAGGAATAAAACGACCTTAAATAATAATCAGGTAAAATTAGGCTTAATATAATTCCGTTTCAAGATAAAATACGGATTTGCTGCTATATAGGTATAGATTCATTCGTATATTCATGTATTCGCAAAATTTGATTTTTCCTGACTAAAATCAGTACCTTTTTGCTGTTGTTTATGTGTAAGTTTTCCCTAATTTTGCAGCCCTTTGTCAAAAAAAATAGTGCTTGGTAAATAATCATTTGCGACACGAAGTCGATGAGGTGTGGGATAAATGCTTACAGGTAATCAAGGCAAATATCTCCGAACAAAGTTTTAATACCTGGTTTGAGCCGATTGTTCCTTTTCGGCTTGACGGGAGAACTTTGACCATCCAAGTCCCGAGTCAATTTTTTTACGAATGGTTGGAAGAGAACTACATTCACGTCTTAAGAAGGGCACTGGATTTCGCTATCGGTCGCGATGGGCAGCTGGAATATTCTATTATTGTTGACACGGGAACTGACCGTCAGCCTCCCATTAAAGTTCACGTACCTACTACCAATTCTCCCGAAGCAGCCGAAGCTCGTCAAAAAGCCGCTTCAGAACCAAAAAAGCCTCATCAAGCACCTTCCAGAGGCCCTGATTCAGCCGAATTGGATTTGTATCTTAATTCTAATTATAGTTTCGACAACTACATCGAAGGGGATTGTAACCGCTTGGCTCGCTCGGCAGGTATGGCCGTAGCCCAACGCCCAGGCATAACATCGTTCAATCCATTATTAATTTATGGTGGCGTAGGGTTGGGTAAAACGCACTTGGTACAAGCCATCGGAAATCATATCAAGAGCCACCTCCGAGATAAAAAGGTGTTATACGTATCTTCCGAAAAATTCACCAATCAGTTTATCAACGCCATTAAGAGTAATACGCTTCAGGATTTTACGGACTTCTACATGAAAGTCGATACGTTGATTCTGGACGATGTACAGTTTTTGTCAGGAAAAGAAAAAACGCAGGATACTTTTTTCCATATATTCAACCACTTACATCAATCGGGGCGGCAAATCATCATGACTTCCGACCGCCGACCCAGTGAATTACAGGGATTACAGGACCGGTTGTTATCTCGATTTAAATGGGGTTTAACGGCCGATTTGCAGCAACCCGATTTCGAAACCCGTATCGCCATTATTCAGCGGAAGTTGCAGGCAGAAGGAATCTATATTGACGCGGGCGTGATTGAATACGTAGCCCACAGTGTCAATACCAACGTGCGAGAATTGGAAGGTGTTATCATTTCGTTGATGGCACAAGCCTCACTCGTGCGCCGCGATATTGATTTGGAATTGGCCAAAAGCGTGCTGAAAGACATCGTTACGTCTGAAGAAAGAGAAGTTAATATTGATACTATTCAGGATTTAGTTGCCGATTATTATGATGTCACCGTTGCGGATTTAAAGAGTAAAAGCCGCAAAAAAGAATTGGTATATCCTCGTCAGGTGGCGATGTATTTTGCGAAAGAGTTTACCAATCTTTCTTTAAAATCAATCGGTTATCACTTCGGAGGGCGCGACCACAGCACTGTCATTCATGCCATTCAGACCATAAGCGATTTGATGGAACAAGAAGATGCCGTCAAAGAAGCCGTTCAGAAAATACGGAGTAATTTTAGTTAACAGTTGACAGTCCACAATAGCTGGTATATGGCGTTCCGTTCCATAACGGGAAACAGTAAACTTGTAAACCTTTTCAGATTAGTAAAATGGCCGTCTTTTTTCTACAACGCCATGAAATTTCTGAAACTCAATGGAATAATTTCATTGCCGCTTCCCCACAACGAATCGTTTATGCTTACACCTGGTACCTTGATGCCGTTTCTCCGCATTGGGGAGCATTAGTACTTGAAGAAAGCGATGGCTGGAAAGCTGTTATGCCACTACCCATCCTCAAAAAATGGTCTGTAAAAGTGATTCAGCAACCGTTCTATTGCCAACTTTTAGGAATTTTCACCAGAAAACACCTTGATTTTCAGGAAGCTACCCATTTGTTTCTATATCAATTACCAAATTATTTTCGGTATATTTCAATATATACAGGTCGCTTTTCTCAGGCTAATCCCCTTCCTGACCGGTACGAAATAAATCACTGCACTACCCATATTTTACAACTACATTCCCCTTACCATACCCTAAAACAAAGCTATACACCTGACCGTCTGCTAAATTTGAATCGGGCCGAACGTTTTAAATGGAATGTTTTGGAAAGCCATGACCTGAATCCAATCATTGAATTATTCCGAACGCATCATGCTTCACAAATACAAGGGGGAGTAGCCGAAACTGCTTATCTACTGCTACAGCAAATCGTTGACGTTTTATTCGGCAAAAAGGCGGTAAAATTGGTATATGCCCTAAAAGATGGACAAATAGAAGCAGGCGCACTTTTCGTTATTTTCGACAAAAGAATTATCTATCTTTTTAATGCCGCCTCGCCTCTCGGAAGGAAAGGCAATGCCCGCACGTTGTTGATTGACCAGATCATCCGGGAATACGCGGAATCTGATTTTATTTTTGATTTTGAAAGCCCCGAAGTAAAATCCATTGCTGATTTTTATCAAAGTTTTGGAGCTCAAAAAGAAGAATACCTAAGCCTTCATTACAATGATTTGCCGTTTCCTTTCAATCAAATCCAAGAATGGCGCAGAAAAAGAGTGTAAAGGTTAAAGGTTAAAGAGCTATTTTTTCTCTTTACACTTTATACACTAACCTTTACACCTTACACTTTCAACTCTACACTTTTAAGAACGCGGTGGAATACGCAATACCTGACCTGGATAAATTTTGTCAGGATGCGTCAACATCGGCTTATTCGCTTCAAAAATAATGGGGTATTTCATCATATCACCGTAATATTCTTTCGCAATTAAGGAAAGCGTATCGCCTTTTTTAACTTCGTGATACTGAGCTTCAGGAGCCGGAGTTTCAACAACCATGTTGTTGTCAACTGCCTCTACACCTTCTACGTTACCTACCGCCAAAGCGATTTTTTCGGCATCTTCCTGCGTAGCAACTTCGCCTTCCAAAATAACGGTGTGGCCCGCTACTTTTACAATCAGCTTATTATAAGGTAAGCCTAACGTTTTGACGTGCTGGAGCAAAGCGCCTGCTTTCAATTCGGCAACTTTTTCGGGTGCTGCTGCGGGTTCATCTTTACCGAAGATTTTTTCGCCGACACCCTTAAAAAATGACATGAGTCCCATGGTTGAAAAAGATTTTGTTAGTTATTTGAAATAATTTAGCTTGACAAGGCTCAAATCTAAGTGTTTTTTAAGTCCTTGCAAATGCTTAGACCATTATTTTAGCATTAAGTCACCTACTATTAATTATGAAACTCGCCATATTCAACACAAAATCGTACGACCGAATCTATTTTAATCGTTTCAATACATCTCACACCTTAAAATTCTATGAAGCCGGTTTGAGTTCGGAAAGTGTAGAATTAGCTGCCGGTTATGAAGGTGTTTGTGTTTTTGTCAACGACCAACTTGATGCAGAGGTAATCAAACAATTAGCTGCGAAAAACGTCAAAATCATTGCCTTACGCTGTGCCGGGTTCAATAACGTAGATTTAAAAGCGGCACAGGCACACGGGATTGCCGTAGTGCGAGTGCCTGCCTATTCACCTCATGCTGTAGCCGAACACGCCGTTGCCCTCATTATGACGCTCAATCGTAAAACCCACAAAGCCTACAACCGGGTACGCGAAGGTAACTTTTCACTAGAACGATTGACCGGATTTGACATTTTCGGGAAAACAGTTGGGGTTATCGGTACTGGTAAAATCGGGGAAGCATTTGCCAAAATAATGAAAGGGTTCGGTTGTCGGGTACTTGCGTATGACGTACAATCGCATCCTGAGTTGGTAGCTTTGGGTGTGGAATTTGTACCTTTGAACGACTTGTTTGCCGCCTCCGATATTGTGTCTTTGCACTGTCCGCTTACTCCGCAGACCAATCGCCTCATCAATGCCGATACACTGAAACTGATGAAACCCAATGCCATGCTTATCAATACGAGTCGGGGTGGCTTGATTGATAGCAAGGCCGTCATTGATTCCCTGAAAAGCGGTCATTTGGGCTACCTCGGTATTGATGTGTATGAGCAGGAAGCCGATTTATTTTTCAATGATTTCTCAGAAAGTATTATACAGGACGATGTGCTTATGCGCCTGATGAGTTTTTCTAACGTGCTGATTACAGCACATCAAGGCTTTTTTACGGAAGAAGCTCTCACCCAAATTGCTCAAACTACTTTTCAAAACCTTACTGATTTTGAAAAGAGTCAACTAAACCCTTATACTACTTTGGTCATGCCATGAAAGAGATTCAATACCAATTCATTGAAAATCAACTTCCTTCGCCAACGTTAGAAGTCCTTTTGGAATTGCACTTTCAGGTTTTCAGCGGGCAACCTCGCGACGAACTTATTCAGGAAATGAGAGAAGCTCCTGCACTTTTAACCATCATTGCCTATCAGAATCAACAAATGATTAGTTATAAAATGGGGTATTGGCGCAAAGAAGGACATTTCTATAGTTGGTTAGGGTGTGTTTCCGATGAATTTCGCGGGCAGGGTATCGCTTCCAAACTGATGCAATTACAACACGAGTGGTGTAAGACCCACGGCTACCATACGGTCAGAACCATGACCTACAATCGCTGGCGCAACATGCTGATTTTAGATCTCAAACATGGCTTCAACATTGTAGGTCTATTGGCTGACAAAGCAGGGGAACCGAAAATTATTTTGGAGAAAAAATTAACTTAAATCTCGCTACTCCTCTTCTCCCTGTCCTTTTGTTAATTCAGCCTGCAAGGTTTGGGCACCTGTAATGACAATGGGAAAGGTAGTTTTTTGAGTGAAAATCACTTCGACAAACGAGTTTTGGGCAGCTCCTGTTTTAATGGCAACGGGCTGATAAACCCCTTGGGGTGTTTTAACAAAAACGTGAGCCGTTTCTCCTGTTCGTACTACGGCAGTTTCAGGCAACGTTTCGGCTTGGCGCGGAGAAGCCACCACTTTCCCATTGACGTATTGTCCTGCCAATAAACGCATTCCGTTGAGTTGGGCATAGACATCTACAGTACGGCTTGCGGCCTCAAAATTATTGCTGAGGCCCGTAATTGTGGCAGTACCGTTTTCAAGCTCTACTTTTTGACCTATTTTTATTCGATTGAGGTCTTTTTCAAACACTTTCAGTACCAATCTTGCTCCCGTTTGGTTCACTACTTCAAACAGCGACTCGCCCGCAGTGACCGATTTCCCAATGTTGGTACGGGTTGCTTTGACCACTCCGGCTATCGGCGAACGCAAGGCAATACTTCGTATAATTTGATTGATTTTTAAGCTGTTAGGATCTATCCCTACTACTTGAAGCCTTGCTTCAATCCCCTGTTTAGTGGCTTCTAAAACTCGGAAATCCGATTCGGATTGTTGTAATTTTCGCTTGGCTCCTACGTCTTCCTGACTTAGCGTGGTTTGACGTTGGCGCTCCTGTTCTGCATACGTCAATTGCCCCACCGTTTTCCAGTAATCTTCCTGTAATTGAATGAGTTCCAGGCTTTCGATGGTCGCCAATGTACTTCCTTTACTCACCTGACTTCCTGACAACACGTTGACAGAACGCACAATTCCGGTCAACGGAAAACTGATGGAAGCACTTTGTTGAGGTGGAGTTTCTACCACCCCGTTCAGGACCACCGCATCATAAACGCTACGGATTTCGGGACTGCCGAGAGTGATCCCGAAATTTTTCTCCTGCTCGGCAGTAAGTTTTAGTTCAGCAGGAGCTGCGGTTGCTTCTTCCGTGGCAGCGGTTTCGGTTTTATTACAACCGGTTAAGAAAAGGCAAAAAGCAAAAAGCAAAAAGCAAAAAGCAAAAGGCGCTAAGCAAAATCCTCGTTCGTTTGCGTTTACAACGCGAACGGGTAGGACTGTGCTCTTGAAACGCACGGCTCTGAGTATTCTCGCTACAAACGAGAACAAACTGCGCTTTCCGTTATAGTTCAGACCCTTACAGGGTGACAAAGTGTTACTAATTGTATTATTTGAAACTTTCATTATCTACCTATTTTTTAAATTCGACATTCTGCATTCGTATAATCGCACGGGCGTCGCAGCGGCGAACCGCCACCGTCGACATTCCCACTTATTCCATTCCCAACCATTTTTCCAGTTCAATCACTGTTTGACTGAATCTGAATTGTTCAGAAAGATAGTTCTCTCGAATTTGCCACGCTTGGCGGGTATTTTGAAAAAATTCTACGTATTCAATGTCCCCCAAACGAAATTGTTTGTAAGTGGTTTTGAGTAATAAATCTGCCTGAGGAAGCGCGGATTGCTCGTAATATTGAAGGGTATTTTGAAGTTTATTCAAGCTTTCCAGCAAGATTTTTACATTGGCGTCGGTTTGAAACTGCACTGATTTAAGTTGGCTGTCTGATGCCTGTTCACTAATGCGAGCCGCTTCAATGCGGGCTTTTTGAGGCTTTGTATTGAGAGGAATTCCTAAACCGCCTGATACGTACGTAAATCCTAACCGTTTTTCGATGGACTGATTGGCAATGCCCACGCGCCAATCCGGCTTGAGTTGGGCTCGTTCCAATTCGGTAAAATTTCGACTCAATTTTGCTTCTTCTTCGGCTAATGCCACATATCGATTAGCTCCTTCTGGGGAAGTATAAGGCCGTTGGAGATTGAGCAAGGTGTCAATCTGAACTCGTTCAGTAGTATAAAGCAACGTCTGTAAACTCAAATAGGCCATTTGCAAATCGCGGTCGATAATGACACGGCGATTTTGGATTTCGCGTCGATTGGTTTCGGCTGCCACTTGTTCCAATAAAGTTGATTCCCCCGTTTTGTAGCGAATATTAGCGGCGTCGGAAGCTTTTTGATAGAGCGTATCCTGAGATTGAAGCACTTGCCGCAATCGGTATAAAAAAAGAAGTTGGTAGTACTGTTGCTTAACGCTAAAAACCAGCTCGTTGCGTTGAATATCCTGCTGTTTTTGAGTCACATTGACCTGTTGCGTCAGTACCTTGGCACGACCGCGATACACAGCAAAAGGCTCAAAATTTTGAACTGCACTCAAGGTATAGTCAAACGGGCGGCTCTGAATTTGCCCCGCTAACAAATCTGCCGATAGTTTGGGCAACTGCCACGCCGAACCTACTAATGCCTGCTGTGATTGCAGCATGTATTGGGAGGTTTTAAGGGTAAGATTATCTTTGGCAGCTTGTTCAATGGCTTGACTAAGAGTGAGCGTAATTTGATTTTGCCCCTTGATGGTTCCGGCCATCAACAATAGCAATACGAAAGCGGCCCCTCCTTTTGGCAATGAAATTTTACTCTTCTTTGCAACCAAAGCATACAACACCGGCAATACGACCAACGTCAACAGGGTAGCCGATAAAATCCCGCCAATCACTACTGTTGCCAAAGGGCGCTGTACTTCGGCTCCGCCCGAATTGGAAATCGCCATGGGTAAAAATCCAAGAGAAGCCACCGTAGCAGTAATAACAACGGGTCGGAAACGTACTTCAACTGTACGCATAATTCGCTCTCGGAGGTTGGTAATTCCTTCTTTTTCCAAATCATTGAGGTAACTTATCAAAACGATCCCGTTCAAAACCGCTACTCCAAACAAGGCAATAAAGCCAACTCCCGCCGAAATACTGAAAGGCATATCGCGCATCCAAAGCGCAATGATTCCCCCAATGGCCGACATAGGTACCGCCGTAAAAATGAGCAAAGATTCTTTGAGAGAACTGAACGTAAAATAAAGCAGCGTAAATATGAGAAACAGCGCTACGGGCACCGCAAAACTGAGGCGGTCTTTGGCGCGTTGGAGATTTTCAAATGCTCCGCCGTAGGTATAAAAATATCCGGATGGGAGCGACACCTGCTTTTCTATTTGAGCCTGTACATCGTTGACCACACTTTCCACATCGCGATTGAGCACCCCGATTCCAATGGTGATGCGCCGACGTGTTTCTTCGTGCGAAATCTGAGCGGGGGCTTTTTTAAATCCTATTTCGGCCAGCTCTGCCAGCGGAACTGTACCTCCCGAAGGCAAGGGAATCAGTAACTGACGTACATTTTCAATGTCCTGACGATGAGTAGAATCCAAACGAACCACTAACTCAAAACGACGTTCCTGCTCATAGACCGTACCAGCTGTTTCACCTGCAAAACCAGCCCTTACCAAACGGTTAATATCCGCAATACTCAATCCGTATTGGGCAATTTTGGCGCGGTTATAAGCAATGCTAATTTGAGGAAGACCCACAATCTGCTCAACGCGTACGCTCGCTACGCCGTCTATCTTTTCAATGACTTTAGCCGCTGCATTGGCGCGTTCGTAAAGTACATCCAAATCATTTCCAAAAATCTTAACCACTACATCCGACCGCACTCCGGTAATCATTTCATTGAAGCGCATCTGAATGGGTTGGGTCATTTCGACGCTCGTCCCGGGCAGTTCTTCGGCCAAAACAGCAGCCATTTTTTCAGACATTTCTTCCCGATTTTTGGCGCTTTTCCATTCCGAAATATCCTTCATATTTATCATCTGATCCACCATTTCAATGGGCATCGGGTCGGTCGGAATTTCGGACGCCCCTACCCTTCCTACAATCTGTTGAATTTCAGGAAAATGCTTTTTCAGAATTTGATGGGCTTTGTTAGCGGAGTTAATGGTTTCGGTTAAGGAGGTTCCCGAGGCCGTTCGGAAGTCAATGGCTAAATCACCCTCGTCCAGCGTCGGTACAAATTCACCTCCCAATTGGCTGAAAATAAACAGAGAACCTACAAAAAGCGCTAAAGTGATTGCGACAGTGGCTTTTTGCCAATTCAACGACCAGCGAATGAGAGGTTCGTAACGACGATACAGCCATTGAAGCACTCGTTCCGAAAAATTCCAGTGTTTATGCAAATTTTTACCCATGACCAACGATGACATCATGGGTACATAGGTCAACGATAGAATAAAGGCACCGAAAATGGCAAATCCTACCGTGAGCGCCATGGGTTTAAACATCTTACCTTCAATACCCACCAACGACAAGATAGGCAAATACACCATAAGAATAATGATTTCGCCAAACGCCGCCGAAGTACGAATCCGTTTAGCCGTTTCATACACTATGTTATCTCGTTCAGCAGTATCTTCTACATTATTTTGCTTATTGTCGGCATACCATACCTGAAATCGGTGGACAATAGCTTCAACAATAATCACGGCACCGTCCACAATTACCCCAAAATCAATGGCTCCGAGCGACATTAAATTGGCCGAAATATCAAACGTATTCATCATTCCAATGGTAAACAGCATAGCCAACGGAATGACCGAAGCAGCCACCAAACCTGCCCGCAGACTTCCCATCAACATTACCAAAACCACGATGACGATAAGTCCCCCCAATAATAAGTTTTCCGTAACGGTGGTAATGGTCTTATTAATCAGTTTGGTACGTTCAATAAACGGGACTATTTCCAGTCCATCGGGCAAGGTTTTCTGAATACGTGCCACGCGTTCTTTCACGGCATTTACTGTATTGGCCGAATTGGCTCCCTTGAGCATCAGTACAATACCGCCAACCGCTTCTCCTTCGCCATTACGTACCAAGGCCCCAAACCGATTGGCATGACCAAAGCCGACTCCTGCTACGTCTTTCACTAACACAGGAATCCCGTTTACGTTTTTGACGACAATCTGTTCTATATCTGGCAGACTTTTTACAACTCCTTCCCCCCTAATAAACTGGGCTTGACCCACGCGCTCAATATAGCTTCCGCCCGTGTTGGCATTGTTACTTTGGAGAGCGTCAAAGAGTTCTGACAGCGTAACGTTCGCAGCATGAAGTCGTTCGGGATCAACACTTACTTCGTATTGTTTCACAAATCCGCCAAAACTGCTGATTTCAATTACACCTTCGATGCCCACCAACTGCCGCTTCACAATCCAATCCTGAATTGTTCGGAGCTCGGTGAGGTCATATTTGTGTTCAGACGGTTCGCCGTTGCGACCTTTCTTGGCAGCAAGTGTGTACTGGTAAATTTCGCCCAAGCCCGTAGTGAGCGGGGCAATCATGGGCTTTCCAAACTCCGTAGGAATATCGGCCTCTACGGTTTTGAGCTGCTCCGTCACCCACTGTTTCCCGCGTACAATGTCCACTTCATCTTTGAATACGACTGTCACAACCGATAATCCTAATTTTGAGACGGAACGAACTTCGGTAATGTCCGGAATATTGGCCAACGAAAGTTCAATGGGTGTGGTTACAAACTGCTCGACTTCCTGCGCGGCCAATGTAGGAGTAAGTGTCAGGATTTGCACTTGATTAGTCGTAATGTCGGGGACGGCATCTACCGGTAATCGCATTAACGAATACCCTCCCCAAATCACCAATGCGACCACAGCCAACCCAATAATGAGTTTGTTTTTAATGGAGAAATATATCAGTGAATCTATCATATTTTTTGTTTTTCGTCCTATTTTTGTTAAAAATTGAAGTAATTTATTATGCAAATCACTGTGACAGTACCGGAAAATAAAGCCGAGGCTTTTTTAGAATTAGTCAAAGAACTTGGTTACAAGTCCAAGTTGAAAACTTCCAAAACCAAAGAGCCTAAATTGTTGAAAGAACTTCGACAGTCTTGGAAAGAGGTTCAAATGCACGAGCGTGGGGAAATTGAGTTGAAAACCTTGGATCAAGTTTTGAATGAGCTTTGATATTAGGACAACCCCTGTTTTTGAAAAGCAACTCAAAAAAATCGCTAAAAAACATGCTGATTTAAAACAGATAATTACGATTCTTCGAGATGCATTACAGGAAAACCCTAAAATGGGGACACCACTTGGGAAAGATTGTTTCAAAATTCGCGTGGCAATCCCTTCAAAAAACCGAGGCAAAAGCGGTGGTGCAAGGGTAATAACGCACGTCAGAGTGATTGGCGAAAAAGTATTTTTGCTTTCCATTTATGACAAATCAGAACAGGAGGCAGTAGCCGATATAGTGCTCGACGAATGGATTAGAAACCTGCCGAAGTAGCTTCGGAAGTTGAAAAATAGTATGGGATGTACCAAATGCATTGCTAAATGGGCGTACTAATCCCGTAAAAGAGAAGAATCTACGCTCGGGGCGGACAAATCAGTGCCCGAAAGGAAAGGAAAGCATACGAATTAAGCCATTGAAAATTGGCTTGAGTCAAAAAGGTAACAAAGGGATGACTTTCAAACGAAACAACTGCGGAGGGCAAGACAAAAAATCCCGTTACACTGTTGAAGTCAAAACTTGGAAGGTGGTGTTCTTTTTGTTTGGTATGCTCAGAATCAGCCGAATAATGCATCCAAAGAAAGTCCAAGAAACTCAGCGGCTGCTGTTGTTCCTGCTGATGCTCGCGATAATGTGCCCATACATCGGAGGAGCGCAACAGATCCATTGCCGTGCGCGGAAGGAAACTTTGCGCCAGCAACAGAACTGTTAAAATCCAAGTGAGAACGGGCTTAACCATGCTTAATTTGTAACTTGACAAAGATAGATTATTTGAGATACATTGTCAAAAAGGCTTTTGACATTTTGATTTAATCATTCTTTAGTCAAACAATTTGGCAACTCCAAAGGCCGCCGCCGCCGCTACGGCACCGATGAGGGTTACTTTGGAAGCTCCAAACACGGGTGCTTGCCCCGTAGCTTTACTTTTGAAGTAACCAAATATAAATAAACAAAGTAAAGTCATCGCCGCCGACCAAGCCAAACCTTGGGTGGGCGTATTTGTAAAAACGTAAGGCAGCAAAGGCACAAGCCCTCCTGCTATATAAGACAGACCAATGGTGAGGGCACTTTTGCGAGCTTGATTGGGATCGGGTTTTTCGAGCCCTAATTCATATTTCATCATAAACTCTACCCACTTGTCCTTGTCTTTTGCAAGATCTTCCACGATTTTATCCTGCAATTCTTCACTCACTCCCATATCAGCAAAGATTTCTTTCGTCTCGGCGATTTCTCTTTCGCGAAGATTGTCTACTTCCCAATATTCGCGTTTTTGCTCGGAATCATAATGTTCCACTTCAGTTTGCCCTGCCAAAAATCCACCCAAACCCATTGCAATAGAGCCTGCTACGATTTCGGCAATGCCTGCCGTAACTATCAGCGCATTGCTATCTACGGCACCACTTAATCCCGCTGCCAAGGCAAAAGGGACGGTGAGGCCATCCGACATACCGATGACTATATCGGTAATAAAGGCAGAACTGCTGAGGTGTTCTTCTTTGTGAAGAATTTGAGCTTCGTGATGACGAACCGTTTCCATAGAAAATTAATTATTGGGCATTCCCAGATCAATCCATTGTTTGAATAACCCAATCTGGCAATCCGTAAGTTTTACATCTGTACTTGGCATTGGTTTGTAACCAATTTGATGAGTAATGCTTCCATATAGTGCTCCATCAATAGCCATTTGTTTGACATTGGCATAGCCGGTTAAATTGATACCGCCTGATTTTGTATTGCTGTTATGACAACCTGTGCAATAATAATCCAACACAGGCACTAAATGCTTTGAATAACTGACCGTTTGGGCCGTAGTGCCGGTAGTAGAAGTTTCGCAAACGATATTTTTTGCTCCCTGATCTATCCACTGTGCAATCAACTTGGTTTTATCACTACTCATAGGGCTGCTTGGGGCCGGTGGCATTCGGTCTTCACCCGTAATTATCATTACATTGTACAGTTTACTATTTTTTGAATTGCCTGCTACAATTCCCTTTTTAACAATTTTCTGATATGTAATCAAATCATAGCCTTCTGCCGCTGTTTTTGAATCATGGCATCCGCTTGTAGCGCAATTGGCTAAAAATAACGGCAAAATAACGGTGTTAAAACATACCTGATTTTGCGCGTTCGTTGTCACCGTTTTTCCACAGGGAAGCGAATCCAATGAAGCAGGAAGATTGGTTGTATCCGTCGTCGGGACAATCCCTGTAACAGTTGGATCAACAGGCCCTCCTTTTTCATATAAACAGCTAATTGTAATGAAAGTAAGAGTCATCCCCATCAAAATTTTCGCTAAAGTATTCATCGCGCAGTTAATTTTTAGTAAAAGGAATAAAATTAAATTTAGTTTTTACAGCAATTACTTCGGCTATTTTCTCAAATACCAATTTAGGGACTTCTATTTTGTGGTCGGTAAGCGGCACGTTAAAATCACAGACCAATAGAATTCCCATTTTAGATATGGTTAGCTTTCCTGCCAACGTGCGCTCTTTCTTTACTCCGTGCATCAGCAAAGTTCCTTTGGCAGAAATAGGATAGGTACCTTCTTTGCTGAAATCAATGGTTTCCACTACTTTCCCCGTAAAAGTCCCCGTCGGATATTTTTCGGACTCCATGTAATTTTCGTTAAAGTGCTCTTCCATTAATTTGTTGGGAAACACAAACTGAGCTGTCTGCATCTTGATGGCTACGTCTCCCGTTTTGATGTTAAGGAGCGCCGTTACATTTTTATTCAACGCAGAAATATTTTCGAGCGGAGTTTCCGAAAAAAAACTCACCTCACCGTTGCGGGCAATGAATATATCCTGTCCCAACACGGTCTGCCCAAGGGCAATAAAGACTATTAAAATCAGATTTTTCATGAGGAATGTTATTTATGTGTTTTTTTGGCGCTTTTATCAAAACTAAATACGCGTGAAATATTGAATCCGTAAAAAATATCTCCTTTACTCCAACTTCCGGTTGTGGCACCAATGAACTGATTTTCAATCATTCCCCGTGAATTAGAGCAATGTAACTGAAATACGTGCCCTCCCGTTTCAATGTCAAATCCCAGTGATAAACAGTCTTTATACTGCGGGTCTCTTACATAGACAGTACCCACTTTTTTCAATGTGTAGAAGTATTCAGCATTGAACGAAGTCCGTTTGCTTAATTTGAACCTTCCACCAACTCCCGCTGCATAAACGGTATTTTCGTCAATAGCCGTTTCTGTTTTGTTGCGGTGCAATATCGTCGGGCTGATTTGCAAAGACACGCGCTCTCCAAATTTGCGCGCAATCAGCAACTGTCCCACGTACATTTGCCGTTCGAGATTATTAAAAAACTGCATACTCGGTGAAGTAGGCATGGCATTGGTATAAGCACCGGCAAAGGCAATGACACTCACCGGCTCAAACCAACGGTTTGATTGCCGCAGAAGTTTATATTTTGCAAAATAATCATAGGTCTTTTGGTAGGAGCTGCGCCCTACTCCGACCATTAAGCGATCCGTGACACCGTATTCAAGGCCAATCCGAATACGCGATTCATCCAAGCCCCACAAATTGGTAAATCCTGAATTTAGTGCGCCAAAACGGTGAGAAATACGAAAATCTAAGTGCTTCTTTGCGATTGTTTCTACCGATTGTCCGTTGATTACCCGCGTAGATTTAAAAGTAGCTGTCGTAAAAATGGGATCTGTTTTTTCCTGATCAAGCATCTTCATCAGGTCATCTTGTGCATAGCTCTGTTGGAAAAACGCCGAAAGAAGCAGTATGGTTATTTTTTTCATAATGGTACTGATTTTGTTTAAGGAGAGATAACCCATAAAAAGCACCTCTCCTATCTATGAATCTATGATGCTTTGATGGTGAGTATGTTTCCGCTTACCGAAGTTTGATAAACCGTCAACCCTTTTTTGCCTTCACTGTTAAGCCCTTTGCCACTATTATCAAAGCGGGCCCCGTGGGCGGTACAATAAAACTCAGACGTACGATAAGTGATTTGGCGCTGTTGTTCATGGCTGCAAATAAGGGTTACTGCAGCATAAGTTCCGGTATTGGTTCTCGCTACCACTACATTTTGGGAAGAAAGCACTACATAACCGCCATTTTTTAACAGAGCCGCATACTGAGAGGCGGTTAAATCCAGTGTGATATCGCCCGCAAGCGGAGTAACTCCTGATTCATTTTGGCAGGAAGACATCGTTCCACCGGCGCACATTACGGCAAATAGAGCGGCACCACTGAATCCTATTTGTTTAAGAAAATTGTTACGATTGATGATTTCTGACTTCATCATAGTTTGTTAAATTATTGGGTTGAAAATGAACTGAATGCACATATAGGACTCAAAATCACCTATAAAGAGACCTGAAAAAGAAATTTTTAAGAAGAAATGTGTGGAATTAGAAATACGGGGCAGATTCGTATTGGCTCATAAAAAAATAAGCGCAAACCCGCCGTAAGTTAAAAATCGCTTAAAATCTCGACCTAACTCTTCGTTCGGAAAAGAGTTTCAAACAAGAGAAGCCTATGATTTCAAAGCATGGACAAAGTTAGCTTCGGGGTGGACAAATTAAAGATCGGGTAATATCGAAAAAGTAAGAATTGTCCCACTGAAAAAAAGGTCTCACAAAGAGGAAGAAAATCGCAGGAGGCAATAATTCAAAAATTGCCACAGGCAGAACAAAAAAACCGGCCGTACTGCTTAAATCAAAAGACGGGAGGTGATGTTTTTGCTGTTTGGTATGTTTAGAATCAACGGAGTAGTGCATTTGTAAAAACTGCCATATACTCAAAGGCTGCTTTTGTTCCTGCTGATGTTCATGGTAATGTGCCCATACTTCCGGCGAGCGCAATAACTCAGTCGCCGTCCGAGGAAGGAGACTTTGTAAAAACACTATAATTGCCAAACTACAGGTTACGACTATTTTCATTGGGTACGTTTACTCCGCAACTATTTTACTCTTGTTACACCTAATACGAAAACTGAGTAGGAAATGATGCGTAAATATAAAATTAATAATTGGAATATGCCCATTCCATTTTTAACACTCTAACAATCAATTACTTATAATTTTTATTTAAAAGGATGATATTAGTCATTTGAAATTGTTGTGCCGGAGATGTTAATTTGCACAGTTTTATTTAAACTCAATCTAAATAAAATTCGTTATGTACAAACACTTCGCGGTAAAACTGTGTTGCTTTGATGGGAAAGTGAAGAATTAAAACTCAAGGAAGATAAAAGAGGAATGACGAATGAGAACTATTGCAGACTTAAAAATAGGAGAATTGGCGATAATCAAGGCTTTCCAAAAGGTAGATTTATCGTTAAAATTACTCGAAATGGGTTGCTTACCCGGCGTTGAAGTGATGTTGGATTTTGTTGCACCCTTTGGTGATCCGCTTGGTATTCAAGTCAATGGCTATTGCCTTGCCATGCGCAGGGAAGAGGCAGCAACGGTTTTTGTTGAAGATAGCATTTAAACATTTTGAAAAAGACACCCATCATAGCTCTCGTTGGCAACCCCAATAGCGGAAAATCTTCTTTATTTAATCAACTCACGGGGCTTCGTCAAAAAGTGGGAAATTTTCCAAGCGTCACGGTTGAGAAAAAATCAGGGCCGTTGACGTTAGATGACAAAACAGAAGCAATTGTCATCGACTTGCCCGGTCTGTACAGTTTGTATCCCAAAGCCCTTGATGAGCGCGTCGTTATTGATATTTTGGCCAATCCTCAGCACCGGGATTATCCCGACGTCGTCGTCGTGGTTGCCGATGCTTCCAATTTGAAACGTAACATGCTGCTTTTTACGCAAGTAGCTGATTTAGGTTTGCCCGTGGTTTTGGCATTGAACATGCTGGATGTGGCACGAGATAAAAACCTCCAAATCAATGCAGTAAAACTGGCGATGAAACTTGGGGTTGCAGTAGTACGCATCAACGCACGCGTAGGCGAAGGACTTACTAACTTAAAATCGGCTATCGTTCAAACCCTTGAAAATCCGGTAACCCATCGCAATTATTATTTTAATCCCGCCGACCAATTTCCTGAGTTAATTGAAGAAGTTAAGAAAAACAATCAGCTCTCTAACAATTACCTGGCGTTGCAATACGTGCAACAGCACGATATATTTTCGTTTTTTTCCACCGAAAAACGAGTTGCTTTTGACAAATTGATTGAAAAATATGGGTTCATGGAAAGTGGTTTTCAAGCCGCTGAAACTATGCACCGCTACGCCGTCATTGATGGATTGGTCAAAGATTCCGTCAAAACCATTGCTGATTTTTTGGTAAAACCTCCTTGGACAAAGCGTTTGGATGCCGTTTTACTCCACCCTTTTTGGGGGTATGCCGTATTCCTGTTTGTCCTGTTCATCATTTTTCAGGCCGTTTTTACGTTGGCTACGTATCCGATGGATATGATTGATGCGGGCGTATCTTCGTTGAACGATTGGCTGAATCAACAACTTCCTGCCGGTGCTTTGACCAACCTGCTTACCGATGGACTCGTTGCGGGAATCGGCGGAGTGGTGATTTTTATCCCTCAAATTGCTTTTCTGTTCCTATTGGTTGCCCTGTTGGAAGAAACGGGCTACATGGCGCGGGTCATGGTGATTATGGATAAACTCATGCGAAAATTTGGGTTGAATGGTAAGAGTGTCGTACCGTTGATTTCGGGAGTTGCCTGTGCCGTACCTGCCATTATGTCAGCGCGGGGTATTGGTAACCGAAAAGAACGCTTGCTCACGATTTTGGTTACACCTCTGATGAGTTGCTCGGCCCGTTTACCGATTTTTACCATTTTGATTGCTTTAGTGGTACCAGCCACCTCGGTTTTTGGCTTTTTTACGTTGCAAGGACTCACTTTGATGGGATTGTATCTTTTGGGTCTAATCAGTGCTTTACTTTCGGCATGGGCTATCAAAGGCATCGTTAAAAGCTCTGAAACAGGGTATTTTGTCATGGAAATGCCTACTTACAAAGTTCCCCGTTGGTATCATGTAGGTTTGGCCGTGTGGGACAGTGTCAAATCGTTTGTGACAGAAGCGGGAAAAATCATTGTCGCGATTTCGATTATTCTGTGGGTATTGGCCACTTACGGCCCGGGCGACAGTATTGCACGTGCCGAAGAAACGGTACAGAAATCAAACCCTGCTCTTCAGGGTACTGACTTTGAAAACGCGGTTGCTGCTTATAAACTTGAGAATTCTTACGCGGGGCATTTTGGGAAATTTATCGAACCCGCTATTGCTCCTTTGGGATATGATTGGAAAATCGGCATTGCTTTGCTTGCTTCGTTTGCGGCACGAGAAGTGTTTGTCGGAACCATGAGCACGATTTACAGCATTGGCAGCGTAGCTGATGAGGATAATCATACCATCAAAGCCCGAATGCGCTCCGAAATAAACCCAAAAACGGGCCAACCGATGTACACCCCTGCCTTGGCGTTTTCGTTATTGATTTTCTACGTATTTGCCATGATGTGCATGAGTACCATCGCAACGGTGTATCGCGAAACCCACGGTTGGAAATGGCCGATTATTCAGTTGGTGTACATGACTGTGCTGGCTTACGGTTTGGCTTTTTTAACGTATCAGGTATTGAAATAGCCTAAAAATACATTTCCTGCGCCACCCGATAGGTGTTACAATGAGCTTCCACAATATCCGCAATACGAGGTGAATACCCGCCGCCCATGGCGACAACTACCGGTAACTGATGCTTTTTACATTGTTCAAAAACCAGTTCATCGCGTCGTCGGCAACCTTCCTGACTTACTTTCAGGTGTCCTAATTTGTCGGTTTCCAAAATATCAACTCCTGATATGTAGAAAGTAAAATCAGGTTTTTGTTGTTCAATTAATGAAGGCAACGTTTCTGCCAACAGTTTTAAATAGACTTCATCCGTTGTTCCCGTAGGCAGCGGAATATCCAAGTCAGAGATTTCTTTGTGTAAGGGATAATTGTCTTTTCCGTGCATGGAAAAAGTAAAGACGCGGGGCTCATTTTGAAAAATAACAGCTGTACCGTTGCCTTGATGAACGTCTAAATCAATGACTAAAATCTTCTTAGACAACTGATTTTCTAACAAATAATTAGATGCTATTGCTACGTCATTCAACAGGCAGAAACCTTCCCCACGGTCGGCGTAAGCATGGTGTGTCCCGCCTGCTACATTCATCGACACACCGTAACTGAATGCAAAATGACAGCACTCAATAGTGCCTTGGGCGATACGTGTTTCGCGTTCAATAAGGCGTTGCGAAAGCGGAAAACCAATGCGTCTGACCATTTTATCCGAGATACGTTGATTTTTCAAATCTTCCCAATACTCCAACGTATGTACCCCCAAAATCCAACGCTCGTTCAATTCACCCGGCGAAAAAAAGTTTTCAGTTGTACACGTACCTTCGTACAGAAGTTGCTCGGGAATCAACTCATATTTCAACATAGGAAAACGATGGGGTTCACCGTTTGGTCCTTTGGGAAGTGGATGACAATAAATAGGGTCGAAAGCGATTTTGAGCATAAAAAGGGTGAAATGATTTGGGGTCTATTTTCGTTATTAAATAGTATTCACTAATAAACAACTTTGAAATGACAATGAAAGTTAAACATGCCTCCCTTCTTTCGGTGCTTTTGCTGGCAGCCATGAGTTGGTCATGTGCGCCTGATGCATTGCAGGATTTAACCCCCGAAGATTCGCAGGTCTTTATTACTAATTACCAAAAATCGGCCAATTTTAGAAACTATCAAACCTTCAGCTTGGCTGACAGCGTATATCTTCTGCAAAACCAGCGTACCGGCGTATCTACGTTGCCCCTTGATTTCCGAATTTTGGGACGAGTGGCCGACAACCTAACCAAAAGAGGCTACAAACGCATTTTACGCAGTGAAAAGCCTGATTTAGGTGTAAACGTCATTCGCATCAGCGAAACCCAGTCGGGAGTCGTGGCCAACTACAACCCGTGGAACAGTTATTGGGGATACGGAGGCGGAGGCGGTTTTTATTATCCGCCCACGTATTCGTACTATGAGAGTACCGAAACCTACTGGTACATTGAAATCGTTGACCTCAAAAACGCAGTCTCCGGTCAACAACCCTCCATTATTTGGAATGCACAAATTCGGGGCTCCGGTATTTTTGACGAAAGCACCTTGGCTTCAGTCGTCGAAAATGTATTTACACAATCGACTTATTTAAAAAAGAATTAAAAACCGTTTTTAAAATGAAAAATAATAAATGGAAATGGACGCTGGGATTGCTGTTGGGCTTTTCTACGTCTGTTTTGGCACAACAAGTCATTGACCGTTCGAAATTATTCAAAAGAGAATCGCCTTACGAAAGATATACCACCTACCGTGTATCTGTTACGGGTGGATTAGGACTTCCGGCAGGTACTTTTGGTGACTACATGGACAAAACCTCACTCCGCAACTATACCCTTGGATTGGATTTTGTATTTCCTAAAAACAATATGTCGCTGGGGGTGTCGGTAGGGTCACAATATTTCAAAAACCGTTTACCCCGTCAGGTCTATAACTTTGACGGTCAGGATATTTCGGCAGTACAAACGCGTACTTTCTCGGCTTATCCGTTGGTAGTAACGGGTAGTTATCACATTGGAAAAGTAAATTCTTTGGTCAGACCGTATATTCAGGTCGGAGTAGGTGGAGCGTATGCCGAAGTAGCCAATTATTGGGGAGCCATCGCAACAGGCGACAATGGGTTCAAATTTGTAGCTCAGGCGGGTGCAGGGGTTCGCGTTTTGTTTAAGAAAACCGGCAATTTAGGATTGGAATTAGGTGCGACCTACCAACACATTCCTTTTACTGTTGAAAGTGAAGGCATCAAAGACGCCTCCACTTTAAATGTTCGCGCAGGATTATTTTACCGTTGGTGGTAAATTTCAAAACTGATAAACCAGGGCGTTACAGTGCATCCCAGCACCTACGGAGGCAAGTACCACTGTATCGCCCGGTTTTATTTTATAGGCTCCCAATTTGTTTTTCCGAATCAAGTCCAACATCGTAGGAATCGTAGCTACTGAGGTATTTCCCGTAAATTCGATGGTCGTTGGAATTTTACCTTCAAAAGAAAGTCCTTCAATTCCGTACATCTGGGCCAAATTATTGGCAAAAGCGTGCAGCATTTTCCCGTTGGCCTGATGAAATAGAAACATATCCACTTCCGAAACATCCATGCCTGCTTTATCCAAAGCTTTCTTAATCACTTTCGGTACCCAAACCGTGGCATATTTGTAGACATCTTTGCCGTGCATTTTAAACAGCGTGGGCGCTTCTAATTCTTTGTTATACGAACGGTCGAGATAAATGCAGGAAATATCATCTAAAGCGTGCGAATAAGTAGCATAAGAAATAATGCCTTCCTGCTCATTGGCAGTACCCGAAATAACCGCAGCGCCACAGCCATCGGCCAAGATCAAAGAATCCAAATCATGCGGGTCTAATAATCGAGAGGCAACCTCCAACCCTACTACCAATACATGTTTGGCATCTCCCATCTGAATGGCTTGGTGTGCCTGAATAACTCCCTGAAGCCATCCCGGACAGCCAAAAAGCAAATCATACGCAAAACATTCGTGGTTTGTGATCCCCAATCTGTTTTTCAGTAAAGCTGCCATATTGGGAACCGTATGAAAGCCCTGTCGGCCTTCGAGCATGTTGCCTGCATTATGAGCGACAATGATTCCGTCAATTAAATTTTTATCCTTCCCCCAATCAGCTAAGGCAGCCAAAGAAGCATCCACCATGAGAGGAACAGAATCTCCTTTTTCGGAGATATAGCCTCTTTCTTTTATGCCCGTGATCTGCTCCAGTTTGGCTATTATATCCGCTTGAGGTTTCGGGTTGGGAACACCATTTTCATCCATAAAAACATGGTTAAGAAAATAACTGTTAGTTATTCTTCTTTCCGGTAGCTTGGTGCCGGTGCCGGCAATGTACGTTTTCAATTTATTAAAAGTAGATTTAGAATTGTTTTGTGTACTACGTCTTTTAAAGCGAAAACTCTAAAGAGAATACTTTAATGTGCAATAAACCTATAAGGTTTAAGCTTGATAATCACATATAGAGAAGATTATGGTCTTACAAACCTTATAGGTTTAGGTATAGATACAAAAAATGCCTAACTATGGATTTGTAGGCATTTTTTGAAGAAAAAGAAAAGTGGATGAGGCATAAAACCTTTTTAGGCTTCAATCGTAATCTCGTGCGTAATCTCAGCCAACGGCTCAAATTGAGCAGTAGCTGAGCAATATTTTTCCATGGAAAGCTTAACGGCACGTTCTACTTTGGCCGCATCCAAATTTCCTTTGAAAAAATAGTGAATATGTACTTTACGGAAGGGCGAACGCTCCGTGTCATCTTCTTTCACTCGTTCACCTTCTACTGAAATCCGAAAATCCAACACTTCCTGACGTTGTTTTTTCAGAACCAAGACTACATCAATGGCGCTGCAACTTCCTAAACCCATCAGGAGCAATTCCATGGGACGAACGCCTGCATTTTGGCCGCCGATGTTGGGAGCCGCATCGGTATGAACTTTTACATCAGAGGATGACCCGGTGGCTTCAAAATGAAAACCGTCGTCTACGCGTACTAATTCTACTTTCATTAGTTTATGGTATTGAGTACACTGTTTAATTAGTTTTTTAATGATTTACCCACGGTGCGCCGTTGCGACTGATTTGCGCTGATTCTAAAAACCGCAGATAGACGCAGATTTTGGATGATTGATTCTGTGAATGAGCGTATCTGGTCCAATCTGCGTGTATTTTAATCACGGTTCGCCGTTGCGAGCGTTTATCTGCGGGGAAAAAAATATCACATTACTTTTCAAACAAGGTATTGAGTACTTGTACTTACTGTTTATCTGCGTTCATTTCAGTATCCTGAATCAAGAGGGAAAGTCCGATTACTTTTTTCGACTCTGCGTTACGCTTAAAAGTAATGATTGACCCGTATTGACTTGTGGACTTGAATGTATCAGCTTTATCCTGTTTCAACAATTTATTAGCCCCGTTTTGATCGGCTTCGCCATACAGCGCACCTTCCTTTAACGTAATTTTATACTCACTGAAATAGCCATTGTCTTTCATTTTGTACGTTCCTACGTATTCCGACAACGAGTCTGCGGAAGTGGTGGAACGAGCTGATGGAGTAGAATGAGTCGACGACATGAACAGGACGCTGATTCCCAAAAACAAAATCGGAATTAACTTTTTCATGGTTTAAAAAGGCTAAAAGTGAATAAAAGATTTAAGCTTCAGTTTCGGTAATGTTGATTTTGGTGATTTTGTCACCCTGACGAATCGCATCAATCACGTCCAAACCTTCTACCACTTTACCAAAGCAAGTGTGATTGCGGTCTAAGTGAGCTGTGTTGCGACGGCTGTGACAGATAAAAAACTGTGAACCACCGGTGTTACGTCCCGCATGAGCCATTGAAAGTACCCCACGGTCATGGTATTGGTTTTCGCCCGTCAATTCGCATTTGATATGGTAACCCGGACCGCCGCGGCCTGTTCCCTGTGGGCAACCGCCCTGAATCATAAAATCAGGAATGACACGGTGAAAATTTAATCCATCATAAAAACCTTCTCTGGATAATTTGACGAAATTGGCGACGGCGATCGGGGCATCTTTTTCATAAAACTCAATCAACATCGTTCCTTTTTCGGTAATCATTTCTGCCTTTAGCATAGTACTATCTGTTTTTTATTGTTTACTTTATTGGTGAATTAACTACTAACAAAATCTGATGTCAGTTAGTTTGGCAGGCAAAGGTAGGGGCATTGTGTAAATCAAAAAAACTATTTTTGTACCAAACAGTTTTGATACTATGGCAAATCACGAAGTTATTATCATCGGTGCGGGAATCGCCGGCCTTACCTGTGCCAAGTACCTCAATGATTACGGCATCGAATCGTTGGTATTGGAAGCCTCTGATGCCGTTGGAGGACGAGTCCGTACCGACGAGGTCGAAGGCTTTTTACTCGACCGAGGTTTTCAAATTTTACTGACCGACTACCCCGAAGCCAAAAAGCTTTTGGACTATAACGCGCTGAATTTAAAAACGTTCCGCTCCGGAGCTTTGATTCGCCTCGACAATGACTTCTCTCTCATCAGCGACCCTTTTAAAGAGCCTGCACAGGTATTTCGGACATTGTTTTCCTCCGTAGGTTCACTTGGTGATAAACTCAAAGTACTTCAACTTTCCAATGAAGTAGCCAAAGAAAATACGGATGAATTTTTTAATGAAAAAGCAACCGACACGCTTTCGTATCTGCAACGGTACGGCTGGAGTGAGGAAATGATCACTAATTTTTTCAAACCCTTTTTTGGGGGTATATTTCTGGAAAACGAGCTGTCTACTGCCAGCAATTTCTTCCGCTTTTTGTTCAAGCAATTTTATACTGGCAACGCGGCCATCCCTGCACACGGAATGCAGGCAATTCCTGAACAGATAGCAGCCAAACTACCCATAGGAAGTATTCAATCAGGGAGTAAAGTCGAAAAACTGAACGGAAATTCCATCACCCTTACCAATGGTCAAATCCTTAACACTAAGCACATTGTGGTGGCTACTGACGCCTCTAATGCCGACCGTTTACTTCAACGGGACGTACATCGGGAGTTTAACGTGACGACCTGTACTTATTTTGCTGCCGACCGTTCGCCGCTTTCCGAAAAGATGTTGGTACTCAATCCCAATCGCCTGTCGCCGGTTCATAATTTATGCGTCCCGAGCGACATTGCACCCGACTACGCTCCTAAAGGCAAAGCGCTTATATCGGTCAGTACGCAGGGATTGGCGATGGTTGACGAGAAAAAATTAAGCGAGCATATCCTTCAGGAATTAACGCAGTGGTACGGCGAAGAAGTAAAAACGTGGCAGCACCTTCGCACCTATCATATTCCAGAATCGTTGGTAAAATACAAAGCCAACGCTCCCGCTGAAAACCTGAAAATTACGACAAACCTCTACGAATGCGGCGACCACGTCGCTTATCCCTCGCTCAATGCCGCTATGGCCACGGGCCGAGCGGTAGCAGATATGATTGCGGGGATTTAGTCCTGTCTCAAAACTCCCTCTCACCAAATTCACTATTTGGGAGTTTTACTTTTTTGTCGGTCTGGCTAAAATTATAAGAGAGATTGAATAAGAAAATATTGGTTTCCTGAATGTAGTTGGTCGTTGTATAAAAATTCTTCCCGAAGGTCGTGATACGTTGCTGATTGACGTTCATTTTGCCGATAGCCGCATTCTGCCATTGAACGGTCAGATTCACTTTGCTATTCAGGAAGCCCTTTTTCAACGAAAAATTAGGTTGGTAAAACCTCGAATCTTCTCCCTGTGCCGTATTACGGGCCGATAAATAAGACAAATTGAATTGGGTACTCCAAGTCGTTGAAATTTGGTAACTGAAATTGGCATTCACCGAATAAACCCACCCTTGGCTGTTGACCGCCACACTTTTATCAAACAAAGACCCGTTTATTTTGAGATTGTAGACATTCGCACCCGCAAACAACTTGAGCTTCTTAACCGGCGAATACGTAATTCCTATTTCAGAGCCCCATAAACGTGCTTTGCCCGCGTTGGTGTAAATTCGGTTGAGAATCGTGTCGTTGTACACACTGTTGACCCGATTGACAATGTCTTTGATTTGCTGCGTATAAACGTTCCAATAAATGGATGCTTTCTTAAAATCTTTGGTCAGACCTGCTTCATAAATGCCGATAAATTCGGGTCGAATCTTCGGGTCTCCCTGTTCAAGCGTTTCGCTGTGTTCCCGTTCGGGATAAGGATTCAATTCGTTGTTGGTCGAACGCTGTACCCGACGACTATAGGCGGCTTTAAGACGAAAATCTTTGCCAACATTATAAAGTAAATTGACGGATGGGAACAGGTTTGAAAGTTTCAGTTCATTAGGCGGTGTTCCTTTATCATCCTGAAACTGTCGAAACGCATTTTCATAACGCAATCCCGACGAAAACTCCATTTTTTTGTACGTACCCGCGTATTGCGCATATACTCCGTGAATTCGATTCATGACGGCAATAGTGGCCGAGAAAGTAGGATTCAGCACAAAAGGTTGGTTATTCCCCGACTTTTCCAGATAGGCAAAACTTCCTTCCTGAGTTTGATAACGGTATTGATATCCAACAGTTAATTTACCTATTCCTATACTTTTTTCATAGTCTATTTTCAGTCGCAGGGCATTCAATGGATTTACACTGGTGTTCAGCGTATATTGAAGCGTGTCCGAAAAATCGTTCTTATTCAGGTTTCGGTTTTTGGTATAGCCATCCAAAACCGCATTTTCGTACAACCCGGAAAAAGAAAGCGATGAACGATTCTTAAAGTTGTGGCTGTAATCTAAGTTAAACACCCGAAACGCCCCTGATTTCATTACCAAATTGGAATTAAAATAGGCTGCCTTTCCAACGTTTTTCCCGGTCAACAAGTTGGTTTTGGTATTGTTGTAATAAATATCAGCGAGCCGATATTGGTGCTTTTCACCTAAGTAAACCCCTGCCGAGAGTTCATCCACTTTGGTGGGATGGTAGGTTGCCATAGCTCTCAATCCGTAATTCTCACGCTTAAAACTGCGCTCCCCTTCGCTCAGAAAACTCGTAAAAATGTTGTCAACAGTCGTATTGACATCACCAACCCTTCGTCCGGCAATGTCATTTTTGAGATAATTCAGGGATACCGATGTTTCCCACTTATTTTTTCGGTACGTCATCGTGGCATCTATACCGTATCGTTGAGGTTCGGCAGCGTTGTCATACGCTTTGATACGCGGCAAACCGTATTGTAGATTGGAAGTCAGCGAAAACCCGTCGTTGGTGCCCGATTTGGGCACTATATTAATGATTCCTGCCTTACCATCGGCGTCGTATTTTGCGGAGGGGGCCGTTATCATTTCCACTCGTTCAATGGTATTGGCAGGAATTTGAGCCAAGAGTGTAGCCGCATCTACTTGACTGGGTTTTCCATTGACCAACACCAAAAATCCTTTTGAACCGCGCACCATTATTTCACCTTCGGCATTGACCATCACTGATGGAATATTTCTCAACACATCGGTAGCGGTACCGCCTTTAGCCACCTCAAACTGGTCTGCTTTGAAAACCTGTTTTTCGAGGGTTGTTACTGCATTGGGCTTTAACCCTGTGACAGTTACGGTTTCTAACAATTGGCTGAGAGGAGACAGGGAAATAGCGCCTAAATCTAATTTTTGGCTGTTCCTATCGTAATTTACTTCGATAACTTTTGCCTTATAACCGATGTATTCCACTCGGATAATGTACTTATCTTCTTTTAGACCTACAAAACGAAAAGCTCCCCTTTCATCAGCCACGTCGCCTTTAGTGAGGCCATTTTGGGCTTTCGTTTCAATTTTAATACTGGCAAACGCCAAAGGCTCAGAAGTAAGTGAGTCTAAAAGCGTTCCTTTGATAAAAGTATCCGACTGGCTCCAACTTTTGAAAAAGCAACTGCCTGTCAACAAAAGAAGTAGGACAATTTTCCGATACATGGAGTGGAATTTTAATTTACGATAACAACTTATTGAAGAAGTTTCATCAATAGTGACTTCTACAATTGTGTAAGAGACTATTTTCTGCCTAAAACTTGTTGTATTACTTCCCGTTTGCTTAGTCCAAAATGTTCAGCCACTTCACCTAAAATACTGTCAATCGTTCCTACTCTCAGCGGTTTATGGTTGGGGACTGATAAGGTGTGCTCACCTTTTTCTTGAGTTCTAAATTATAATATGGCTTCCTGTCTGATGCTGTATTAGGTAGCCAAAAGCTTTCAATTTTCTAATCAGTTCTGAAACGTTTAAATCTCGTGGTGTCTTCATTAAATATTAAGCAAGAGCCAAAACTTCCTCAAACTTCAATAAAACACTTTTTGGCTTTTGGTCCGGCTTATCAAAAAAATATCCTTCAATTGCATCTTTTATCATTTCTTTAAGCTCCTGTATATCATCCCCTTGAGTAATTATAGACCCTTTCTCTAATTTACTTTTGGCCACATATCCACCGTCGCTATCCGATTTGATTGTAAAAACTAACTTTTTCATCGTTTCCCTAGATTAATTATTATTCAAAGATAGGTTTTTATGCCGTTAATTATTGCCACTCTGATTCAAAAATCAAGAAGTTAACGCGTTACTCCACCATACTTGGTCAACCAATCATCTCCGACTTTCTCCTGCTGAATTAAACCTATACCCGTTGGAAGCAAAGGAGCCGCCGTACCCTTCTTAATTGCATTAGGGCTTTTAAATACCCGTATTTCATCAAATAGCTCTTCGTTCAGAAAGGCTTGCAATAGAATGGCTCCGCCTTCTACGAGTATGGATTGGATTTTTCGTTCGTAAAGGTCACGAAGGAAATTCGTCAAAAAGTTTTCGTCAAAATCTATCTGCACAAACGTCGTACTCCCTTTCTCTTCATTTCTAAACGCATTATAACAAAGCGTTTTTTGGGTATTGTCAAACAAATGAAGCGTGTCGGGAAGTCGTAACGTGCGGTCCAATACCACCCGCACGGGATTATGCCCCGCCCACAATCGAGCGTTCAATTGTGGGTTGTCGTTTTGGGCTGTGTTTGTTCCCACCAAAATAGCGTCTTCTTCCGTGCGCCATTGGTGATTCAAAATCCGTGACTGTAAACAACTGATTGACAGGGGGTGTTTGTGTTCGTCGGCAATAAAGCCATCGGCCGTTTCGGCCCATTTGAGGATAATGTAAGGACGTTTTAGTTCAAAAAACGTAAAAAAACGAGCATTCAGTTTGCGACCTTCTTCGGACAAAATCCCTGTAATGACTTCTATTCCTGCTTCCTGCAATTTCTGAATTCCTTTGCCGGCAACGAGCGGATTAGGGTCATCGTTGCAAATCACCACCCTCTTTACCTTTTTTTCAATCAATAAATCAGCGCAGGGAGGTGTTTTTCCAAAATGCGAACAGGGTTCAAGAGTCACATACACAGTGCTTTGAGGCAATAAATCGACAAAGCCTTTCTGAATAACATCATTTACCGCATTCACTTCTGCGTGCCAATCGCCATAACGTCGGTGCCAACCTTCGCCAATGATTTGATTTTCGTAAACAATGACACAACCCACCATGGGATTGGGACTGACTTCGCCACGGCCCAAGGCCGCCAATTCAAGCGCACGACGCATAAAAATTGAATCCACAGTTTTGGGGTTTGTTGTTTAGGGTTTACAGTTTTGGAGGTTGAATTCTCCATTAATTGACAACTGTTAATTACTAATTCTGTTATTGGGCAAATTAACAAAACAAAAGACCGTATTAAAAATCAGAACTGATTACTTTTGCTCACTTTTTGAAAAGTACTTTACACTTTAAACTTTACACTTACTTGACCATTACAATTATCGGCATTGGCTTACTTGGTGGGTCGTATGCCCTTTCATTACGCGACAAATACCCTAAAATGCACTTTGTAGGGGTGGATGCTTCCGAAATCCATGGACGATTGGCCGTTGCCAAAGGCATTGTAGATGAAGTACTTCCGCTCGAAATCGCCGTACCGAAATCAGATTTGGTGGTGTTGGCCGTACCAGTTAATTACATTGTTGAACTCCTGCCTCAGGTATTGGATTTAGTGTCCGAAAAGGGAACCGTAGTCGATTTAGGCTCAACCAAACGCATGATTTGCGAAGTAGCGGATAAACACGTCAATCGCGGTCGTTTTGTAGCGGCTCACCCCATGGCCGGAACGGAAAATTCGGGCCCTTCGGCAGCGTTTCGAGAATTGTTACCCGAAAAAAACGTCATTCTCTGCGATTGTGAAAAAAGTAATCCGGATAGTGTGGCCTTGGTGGAAGCCCTGTTTCGGGATATTGGCATGAAAATCCATTACATGACACCCTCAGAGCACGATTTGCACTTGGCCTACGTGTCGCATTTGAGCCACGTTACGGCGTTTGCGTTGGGATATACCGTATTGGAAAAAGAAAAAGATGAGCAAAATATCTTCGATATGGCCAGTACAGGGTTCAGTTCGACGGTCCGTTTGGCGAAAAGTTCTCCTGCCATGTGGGCTCCTATTTTTGACCAAAACCGTGAAAATCTTTCCCGTGCTTTGGGCGATTACATTGAATTTTTGAATCAATACAAAAACTTCATTGACGAGCGGGATGTACAGTCCAGTATCGGTTTTATGCAACGCGCCAACGATATTCGGAGAATATTGGCAGGTATTGAGAAAAAATAGCGTCAATTTCTATACTCCTTTAGCAAATGTTCGAGGGTTATTACATTAGATAAAGCTGCAAACTCGCTTAAATTTGTGACCGAGTTAGGCAAACCATCAATGAACTGATACGATCCAAGCAAAATGACGAAACTTCCTGTGAATCAGATTGAAATTTTAGACAAAAAAAACGAAGAATCGCTGCTCGGCGGCGGCGCGAAGCGAATTGAGCAACAGCATAAAAAAGGCAAACTCCACGCTCGTGAGCGCGTTGAGTTGTTACTTGATGCCGGTTCATTTGAAGAAATCGGGAAGTTTGTGATGCACCGCTGCAAGGATTTTGGTTTGGATAAGGAATACTACCTCGGTGATGGTGTCGTGACCGGTTACGGCACGATTGAAGGAAGATTAGTCTATGTTTTTGCGCAGGATTTTACGGTTTTTGGGGGGTCTTTATCCGAAACGCACGCCGAAAAAATCTGTAAAATCATGGATTTAGCCATGAAAAACGGCGCACCGGTAATTGGCTTGAATGATTCGGGCGGAGCACGTATTCAGGAAGGCGTTTTGTCGTTGGCGGGTTATGCCGATATTTTTTATCGTAATACGCTGGCCTCGGGGGTTATTCCTCAGATTTCAGCCATTATGGGGCCTTGCGCGGGTGGAGCCGTGTATTCACCGGCCATTACGGACTTCATTATGATGGTAGAAAATACGTCTTATATGTTTGTAACGGGGCCAAACGTAGTGAAGACCGTCACCCACGAAGATGTAACTTCGGAAGAACTCGGTGGTGCTATGACCCACGCGACGAAGTCGGGCGTGACGCATTTTGTGAGTGCCAATGAAGTGGAATGTATCACCGATATTCGTCGCTTGTTGAGTTATATCCCCCAAAACTGCGAAGAAACTACGCCTCTGTTGCCTTACGCAGGCGGCAATGAAAAACGCGTTAAACTAAATTCATTAATTCCCGAAAATCCCAATCAACCCTACGACATGCGTGAGGTGATTGACGAAATCGTGGATGGCGGAAGTTTTTGGGAAGTACACAAATATTTTGCCGAAAATATCGTCGTAGGCTTTGCCCGATTAGGCGGAAGAAGCATTGGAATTGTGGCCAATCAGCCTGCGGTTTTGGCAGGGGTATTAGACATTGATTCAAGTACCAAAGGCGCTCGTTTTGTGCGTTTCTGCGACAGTTTCAACATTCCGTTATTAGTATTGGAAGATGTCCCAGGCTTTTTACCGGGCACTGACCAAGAATGGAACGCCATCATTACCAACGGAGCCAAATTATTGTATGCCTTCTGTGAAGCAACCGTACCGCGCGTAACGGTCATCACGCGCAAGGCATACGGAGGAGCGTATGATGTGATGAATTCCAAACACATTGGAGCTGATATGAACTACGCTTGGCCGGGTTCCGAAATTGCGGTAATGGGCGCAACCGGAGCGGCGGAGATTATTTTCAAAAAAGAAATTGCCGAAGCCGAGGACCCTGCCGCGAAATTGCAGGAAAAAGTACAGGAATACACCACAAAATTTGCCAACCCCTACCGCGCTGCCCACCGTGGCTACATTGACGAGGTGATTCACCCCGACCAAACCCGCGAAAAACTACTGAAAGCTTTCAAAATGTTGGAAAATAAAGTAGTGAATCTACCCAGAAAGAAGCACGGTAATATTCCTTTATAAATTTCACAAACTTAAACTCTCAGCCCTTTCCCAATTGGAGAAGGGCTTTTTTTGTATCATTCCACTGCTTCCTGATACCACTTTTCAAAATTAACGGGCGGCTTCCAAGGATGACGGGGTTCGTAGTAGTTCCACAGCAGTTTTGAAATTTTACGTAACAGCACATACCCTTCGTTAGTAGACTTCCAGCTTTCGTCTTGGTTGTTTTTAGTAATGACGCAATAGACGTATTCTCCGTGCGGAGCGTGTACCAAAACAGCTTCAGAACGCGAACGATTCACGGCTCCGTTTTTGCAGGCCGTTTTAATGTCGGGAGGTAACTGTGATAACCCTTCGCCATCCCAGTATTGCCGACAAAGATTGCGGTACATACGGTCGGAAGCGTCCGGGCTGATGGCACGCCCTGCACGAATCATCGCAAACAATTCAGCCATTTCGCGCGGACTTGTTTGGCCCCAGCCGTACCGAGTGCGGTTGGCTTCGCGTCCGGGCGTGCGGGAATTGACACGGGTTGCAGTAAATCCATTTTTGTCCAACCATTCATTAATGGTTTTACCTCCACCCGCCAACGCCTGACACCACAAGCTTCCAGTATTGTCGCTGACCGTTTCCATCAACATCACTACTTCACTGAGCGGAATTTTGGCACTGTCTCGCAGTGAGCCCACAATTCCATCGTCATAATGGAGCGAATCTCGGTAAGTAAGGACTGCGTTGTATTTCAATTCCCCTTTGGTGATTTTATCAAATAAGCCGCATTGAATCGGCACTTTGATCATACTTGCCGTCGGGAACAACGTATCCGCATTGATTTCGATAATTTTATTCGTTTTTAAATTTCTGACATAGACTCCTACATCTCCTCGAAAACCTTTGACAGCTTCCAGAATTTGTGCGGTGAGTTTTTTGTCAATTTTCGCATTTTGTACTGCCGAAGGCTGCGCAACTATGGTCAAAGTGTAAAGGACAAAAAGTGTAAAGGGGATTACTGATTTCATTGTTTGGATTGCCAAGTTAAGAGACGAAGTTCGCAATAATCCTTCTGCTTTTAAAATTTGAACGGTTTTTGCTATTTTTGACTGCACTTCCTCTCAAATTTAAGCCACTATGACCAAATTTATTCTACTTCTCGCTCTTACAGCTACATTAAGTAGTTACGCAAAAGTTTCCGAGTTTTTATATTTTTGTATCATGATGCAAAAAAAATATGTCACATTAAGTGAGGAAGAACAAAAACAATTACAAGATTTAGTTCGCAATAGTCCTAATCATCGAATACGTCAAAGAAGTCAAGCTCTTTTATGGAGTCATTTTGGTAAGGACCGAGCCACAATAGCCGCCTTGTATGGAGTTCGCAAGGACACCGTT
>Ga0247843_1000533_pt1 | contig 89651 bp, 76 predicted proteins | sample LaCruzMarch2017__FD_192420 | JGI IMG/M metagenome (GOLD analysis project Ga0247843, IMG submission 192420) | Freshwater microbial communities from meromictic Lake La Cruz, Castile-La Mancha, Spain - LaCruzMarch2017_8m | ecosystem: Environmental > Aquatic > Freshwater > Lake | place: Spain... | reverse complement strand
CGCGGCTCCAGATTTTTTCTCGGTGGCTTTCATCCCACCTCATCCCATCAAAAATCCTGCTTTTTGTCTATACCGAAATCGCCCCTCTCAAATTCAACACCTTACCTCTTTATTGAAAAGTGCCCTGATCGGGCGGGGGTGAGGGCGTTCAGGATGCTTGCCGGGCTCACGATATTCCTCTAAATTTTGGCACCATCAACGCCCGCCGCTTCATTTTCCCTCCGCTCGCCGCGCTCCTCCCGGTCACAGTCTCCGGGTGTTCGCCCACTTGGGAAATCGGCGGGGCGTATTTTCCCGCCTGGCTGATCTGCATGGTGACGGGTCTGGCCTGCGCTCTGGCCGCCCGCCTGATGCTCATCCGAGTGGGACTGGATCCGTGGATCCGCCCGCGCGCTCTCGCCTACCCCGCAATGGGGGTCTTTTTCGCGCTTCTTGTCTACCTTCTCTTTTTCACACGATGAACACATCTCCGACAGGATTGGAGGAACCCCGGCACACCGGACCTGACTCGCGGCGCCGCGCGGCCGCAGGAAGGCTCATCGGATGGTGCGCGGTGGCCCTGGTTCTTCTCGCAGCGCTGACCGTCGTGCTGTGGACAGAACACCATCCCCGTTCGGACACCGGGAAAATATCCGCGCACGTCATCGGCATCGCCCCGAGAGTGAGCGGTCCGATCCGTTCGCTTCCGGTCCAAGACAACCAGCTTGTTCCAGCGGGTGAGGTGCTTTTTGAAATCGATCCGGAACCCTACCGGCTCGCGGCGGATGTTGCCCGCTCAAACCTCGATGCGATCAACGGCGAAATCGGAAACGCCCGCCGGGCGATCGAGGCCCAGCGCCTCCAGATCCGCGCCGCAGCCGGCACCCTTGTGCAGGCCGAGTCGGCCCTCTCCGAAGCGAGCGAAACCTACGAACGGCTCGCCCCGCTTCTTCCGAAGCGCTACGCAAGTCCGGAGCAGGTGGACACCGCACGGCGCGCGAAGGAGTCCGCCGCTGCGGCCGTCGATGTCACCCGGGCCGAGCTTGCCGCAGCGGAGGCCGCCGTGCTGGATACCGCGGCTCTGGAAGCCCGCCAGAAGGCGGCGCTGGCAGCCCTCGCGCAGGCCGAGCTTGCGGTGCGCGACTGCACCGTGCGCGCACCATTCGAGGGCCGCATCGCGGGCATGAACCTTGCCGAGGGCGCCTTCGCGCGAACCGCGATGGATGTCATGACATTCATTGATTCCCGCCAGTGGTATGTGGTCGCGGAATTCCGGGAAAGCGAACTGCGCGGGATCCGCCCCGGCGACAGAGCGAGGATCGAGCTGTTGACCGCGCCTGGGAGCACCTTCAATGGCACGGTTGAGAGCCTCGGCTGGGGGGTCACCGACCTGCCGCAGGACCCCTTTGCCGGCCTGCCGATCGTCATGAAGGAACTCGACTGGGTGAGGCTCTCGCAGCGATTCCCGGTGACGATCCGCCTGGAAAAAAATGTCCCGCACGACCTGCTCCGCGTCGGGGCGAGCGCGACCGCAACCATCCTGACCGGCAGCCGGTGAGAATCAGCGCGATCTGGAACGACCTGCAGCCCGGGCCCGACCGGCTCGGGGGAACTATCCGGATCACCTTCAGCGCGGTGCTTGTGGCGGCCGTGATGCTCACGTTCCGGATGCCGTTCCTCTACATCGGCCCCTACCTCGTCTTTATCCTCTCCCAGCGGGACACGTTTCTCACCCGCGCGGCGGCCGCACTCGGCATCGCCGTCGCGGCGGCCGCCTCCCTGATCATTTACCTGGTGGCCTTCCTCGCGTGGGACACCGGATGGCTCCGGGTCAGCCTCTGGGGCGTGATCTTCTTTGGCGGATATTTCCTCATGCGGATTTGCGTCGAGCCCCGGGCGATCCTCGGCCCGCTGGTCGTCGTGGCGCTCTTCGCCTTTGCCTTCGACAAGGCCCCCGACCCCAACCGCGTCGTGAGCCTCACCGGCTGGCTCTGGGCCATCCTCGGCCTCATCATCGCCAGCACGTTTCTGACGCAGTGGCTTTTCGGCGCGCCGACGGCCATCGAGCTTCTGCGCCGGCAGTTTCGCGAGCTTCTGGCCGGCGTCGAGAGGAAGTATCTGGCTCTTGCCTTCAAACGGAAGCCGCCGGAAAACCTGCTTCATTTTGATGAGGCGGAGGTGGGCGGAAGGATTGAAAAGCTGCGGGCGGCAGGGGTTCTCTCCCGGGTCCAGTCGAGGAACAACCTCGCTCTTCTCCATGCGGCTGCCGGGGTGCTGCGCGCGGAGGCAGGCCCAGCCGGCAAAAATTCAAACTTGCTTGCTTTCGCGGCATGGGCCCGGCTGCTGCGGCGGCGGGTTTTGCTGGGCCCGGAAGCCGGGCCGATCGATCCCGTCCCGGATGCTTCCGGAATGGAGCCCTCACTGCAGGCCCCCAGCGGGAATCTCTGCGACGCCGCGCGGAATGCATTTTCTCACGCGGGGCGGGAACCCTGCCAGAAAGGGACGCACGGGCAATATCCCGGTGCCCCGCAGCGATCCGCCCCCTCATTGCTTCTTCCGGACTGGCACACCAACCCGGCCTACGCCGGATTTGCTTTCCGCGCCACGATCGCCACGATGGGCTGCTATCTTTTCATGACGCTGGCGGATTGGAACGGCATCCATACCTGCCTGATCACCTGCGCGGTCACTGCGCTGGCCGGCGCGGAATCCCGGATCCACAAGCAAAACCTGCGCATGACTGGCGCCCTCATCGGCGGACTGCTCGGCATGGGGGCGGTGATCTTTCTTATCCCGCACATGGATTCTCTCGGCGCATACCTTTTGATTCTGTCGGCAGGTTGCGCCCTGGCCGCATGGGTTTCGCTGGGCAGCGAGCGCATCGCCTACGCGGGCTGGCAGATCGGGCTCGCGTTCTTCATGACCGTTCTCCAGGACCCTCACCCCAGCACCAAACTCGACATCGTCCGCGACCGGTGGGCGGGCATCTTCATCGGCATCCTCGCCATGCGCGCAGCCTTCATGTGGCTTCCCCCCCACAGCACTCCAATCCTGACCCGACCCGCGAGCGATTCCGCCTTGTAACAAAACCGTCACGCGATTCGTGCTTGCCTCCCGTTTCCTGCAGGCATAAGAACATCTTATGAGCGACAACCTTCGCGCGGTCCTCCTCCCCTCCCTTCTGTTCCTGCTCGCGGTTCCTGTTTCGCTCCATGCACGGACCCACCGCTACGAGAGCGGAACGCTTCAGGAAAAACAAAGCGGGACATCGCCTGAGCAAAGATTTGCCGTGGAGGCGATCGCGGCCGAGCGTGCGGTCTCGGGCGAGCTCTACCGTTTTCCGAACTGGCTCGAAGCGGAGTTTGGAAAGGCAGGCGACAAAGGAATCACCCCGTTCTTTAACTACTGGGGGATTTTCCAGGGCAACCCGGTCGGCGGGCTCACGCAGGATGTCGCCTATGCGCATGAGATGCTCTTCGGCGCGACGTTCGACATGGAAAAGCTTTTCGGATGGAAGGGCGCTTCGTTCAAAATATCCGGCTCGGAAAACAGCGGGAGAAACCTCTCGGCCACGATCGGAAACGTCTTCAATACCGCGGAGTCCTATGTCACGACGACCGGGATGTTCTATGAGATGTTTTACGCCCAGAAGCTGTTCGACGACTTTCTGGAATTCCGGATCGGACGGATGGTGGCGGCCGACCAGTTCTGCGTGCTGCCCGCGTTTGGCCTCCAGGTCAGCGGCGGCATCGACGGCAACCCGACCAGCATTTTCCTGAATTCGAACTTCACCAGCTCGCCGAATGCGACGTGGGGAGCCACGGTGAAGATCAACCCGACGCCGGTCGTCTACGCCGCCACCGGGATCTACCAGGCGACAAACCGCCTCGGCAAGGTCGCCTACCACGGGCTCGACTTTTCCATCCGCTCAAACGACGGGATCCTGATGTTCGCGGAAACCGGCTGGAGCCCGACATTCGGGGCAAGGCCGGCGGATACCAGCCATGACAAGGACGGAAAAAAGACCGTGGTTCCCGCAGAGGCAGGGCTTTCCGGGACATACAAGTTCGGCGGGTATTTCTCGACGTTCCCGTATGCCGGATTCCTCGGAGGCTCGCAGCAGAACACCTTCGGATTTTATCTGATCGGCCAGCAGACGGTCTGGCAGAGCGCGAAGAACGCGAACCACAACCTCGCGGTCTGGGGCGGCATCACCTACTCCCCGCAATACCAGGTCGCCCAGATGCCGGTAATGGGATTCGGCGGCACCGTCTGGCAGGGGATCATCCCCACGCGCGACCAGGACCAGTTCCTCTGCACCTGGATGACCGGCGCGTTCAGCAGCGCCTATGCCGACTCGCAGGGTAACAGCGGCAACCCCCGACCGACCGCGGAAACCGTCTTCGACATCAGCTATATCATCAACCTGACCTCCACCATCTTCATCCAGCCGGACATCCAATACATCATCCAGCCGAACGGCGTCGGCACCACCCCGAACGCCCTCGTCATCGGCGCCCAGTTCGGCTGCAACTTCTGATCACAGGCGGGGCGGCAAAGGCTCCCGCCCTAACGCGGCACGAAAACACGGGTGGGAGGTCTCCGCCCGAACCCGAGATATGTCCGGCTCAAGAGGAAGGTTCGCCCTCCCGGAAAAATCTACTTCGCCTTGCCCTGGCTGGCGACGGCGCTCATCGCTGCCGAGATGGCCGCCTGGTCACCGAGGTAGTAGTGCTTGATTGGCTTGAGGTCCGCATCCAGCTCGTAAACGAGCGGCACTCCGGTCGGGATGTTGAGGTTGAGAATGTCGGCGTCAGAAATGTTGTCGAGGTATTTGACGAGCGCGCGGAGGCTGTTCCCGTGGGCGGCGATGATCGCTTTTTTTCCGGATTTGATCGCGGGAGCGATCTTCTCCTCCCAGAGAGGAAGAACCCGATCCACGGTATCCTTGAGGCATTCGGTAAGAGGGAGGTTTGCGATGCCGGCATAGCGGGGGTCGTGGCCCGGCCAGCGCTCGTCGGATTTCTCGAGGGGAGGCGGCGGGATGTCGTAGCTGCGGCGCCAGACGAGGACCTGCTCGTCGCCATACTTCGTGGCGGTTTCGGCTTTGTTCAGTCCCTGGAGCGCTCCGTAGTGGCGCTCGTTCAGGCGCCAGTCCTTTTCGATCGGAATCCAGACGAGATCGAGCTCCTGGAGGACGGACCAGAGGGTGTTGAGAGCGCGCTTGAGAAGCGACGCGTAGGCGACATCAAAACTGAAGCCCTCATTTTTCAGAAGCTCGCCCGCCGTTTTGGCTTCGCAGCGGCCCTTGTCGCTGAGTTCGACATCGGTCCATCCCGTGAAGCGGTTTTCTTTGTTCCAGGTGCTTTCGCCGTGGCGGATGAGGACGAGTTTATACATGATTTACAAATGAGTGAGGGCTGGTTTATACAGCCTTCGGTCCTGTATTGGCAAGACACCGCTTCATGACTTTCAGCTCTCTCACCTTCAACATGCAAAACGGCCAGCCGTGGAATGAGGCGAGCCCGGATGACACGCGGGTCAACCTGGAAAAAACGGTGGAGTTTCTGCGCACTCAGGACGCGGATGTCGTCTTTTTGCAGGAGGTCGAGCGCGGGTTTGACGGCGGCCTGCAAATCGAGCCCCCGCCGAATTTCAGTTTCCTGCGGACGAACCTGCGCGGCTACGACTCGGTCTTTTCCTATCCGGTGCCGAACGAGAAGGAAATCCCGTTCGGGCTCGGCCTGGCCATCTTCTGCAAATCGAAGCTGCGGGACTTTCGGAAGACCGATCTTCCGGCTGCTGACATCGAATTTGAATACGGGGGGCTGCAAAGAAAACCCTCCCAGAGGCTCCTCATCGAAGCCTCCACCGTCATCCACGGCCGCCCGGTCCGGCTGCTGAACACGCACCTTCAGGCGTTTTTCATGATCGGCGCCTCGAGCGGGGAGTATGCCGCCCAGCGGAACATCGTCGAAGCGGCCCTGCGCGCGCAGACCGGACCTGCCATTCTCGCCGGGGATCTGAACAGCGCTCCGGGCGAGGGGGTTGTCGAGCAGTTCGCGGAAGCAGGCTTCCAAACGGTCCAGAACGAGGTGCCAACCTGGAGGCGCAAACCGTTCGTCCTCGACCACCTGTTTTACAATTCGCATCTCCGGCTGGCCGGGCGCGCCGTGGTCCCGACCCTTTGTTCCGACCATCACGCCGTGCGGGCGGATTTCGACTTCTGCTGATGCGCCTCGTCTCCTGGAACGTCAACGGGATCCGCTCGATCCTGGGCAAGGGATTTCCGGACTATCTGGAGAAGGCGGATGCCGATATCGTCTGCCTCCAGGAGATCAAGGCCCGCCCGGAGCAGGTGGATCACCGGTTCGAAGGCTACCAGGTTTTTTGGAACCCGGCCCAGAGGCCCGGCTATTCCGGAACCGCAATCCTCACCAGGATCCCCCCCCTTGCGGTCAAATCCGGCATCGGCCGCACCGAGCACGACTCGGAGGGCCGGGTGATCACGGCGGAATTCAAAGATTATTTCGTGGTCAATGTTTATACCCCGAATTCCCAGCGCGAACTCACCCGGCTCGGCTACCGGACCCGCGAGTGGACGCCCGCATTCATCGGATTTCTGGAGGGGTTGCAAAAGACAAAGCCTGTAATTTTTTGCGGGGACATGAACGTGGCTCACCGGGAAATCGATCTGGCCCGGCCAAAGGAAAACACGCGGAACGCGGGCTTCACCATCGAGGAGCGGGATGCGTTCAGCCGCGTGCTCGGCTCGGGATTCTTCGATTCGTTCCGCGAATTTGAGCCGGATGGCGGCCACTACACCTGGTGGAGCTACCAGAGCGCAGCGCGGGCGAGGAACATCGGGTGGAGAATCGACTATGTCTGCCTCTCGACAACCCTCCGGAAGTCACTGGGCTCCGCCTTCATCCAGCCCGAAATTCCAGGCAGCGACCACTGCCCCGTGGGCATTACCCTGGAATAAACTTCACGGCGGGCTTTGAAATTTTTCCTCCATCGTAATTTGGCTGACAATAGCCACTTGCAAAATTTTTCACCGCAGAATGGAAAAATTCTGATCTTTTTTTGAACATCCGCAAGCGGGCAGGGTCAAATCTATCGGTTAAGGCAGCAGTTCGGGCCACCGCGGATCAGTTTCCTTTGTTTTCTGATCAATTCCGCTGGTGGCCCGAATCTTTTCCGGAGATAAATCCATCCGGTCCGCCCGACCCGCGCGTATCTCCGAACGATCACTTGCCCGGCAGGCAAGACTCGGCTATCTACGGGGCGTGCAAGATACTGTTCTGGTCGTGGAGGACGAGGCCGACGTTGTGGATTTGTTGCGCTACAACCTGGAACGGGCCGACTTCGAGGTTTTGATCGCCATGGCCGGCGACCTGGGGCTCGCGATGGCGCGCGAGAAACGTCCGGATCTCATCGTGCTGGACCTCATGCTGCCCGGGATGAACGGCCACGAGGTCTGCAGGGCTCTGAAGGGCGACCCGAACACCGAGGTCATCCCGATTCTGATGCTGACCGCCAAGGGCGAACCGAACGAACGGGTGAAGGGGCTGGAACTCGGTGCCGACGATTACGTGACGAAGCCGTTCAGCCCGAGGGAGCTTGTCCTGCGCGTCCAGGCGCTCCTCAAGCGCCACCGCCTGGTTCCGCGCACGGAAATTGTGGAGGTCGCCGGCATCTACCTCAACAAAACGAATTTTGAAGCGCGGCTGGACGGGAAGCGGTTCGACCTGACGACGACGGAGTTCAAGCTCCTGAGCCTGATGCTCGAGCGGCGCGGTCGCACGCTGACCCGGGAGACCCTCCTGAGCGATGTCTGGGGCTACCAGAACGCGGCGATCGACACCAGAACCGTGGACACCCACATGCGCCGGCTGCGCGAGAAACTGGGCAAATATTCCGGGCGGCTGGAAACGATCCGGGGCGAGGGCTACCGCTTCAACGCGGTGGCGGAAAGTTGACGTCTCTGCTCTGGGCCGGAGCGGGGGTTCTGTTCCTCATCTCCTTCTTTCTCTTTTACTTCGAGATTCTGCGGCCGTTCCTCGAGGTCAGGCAATCAATCGGAAGGCTCGCCCAAAGGGATTTCAGCACGGCACCGCTCACGGCAACCCCCGGATTATTTCAGGGGACCCTGCGCGACATCCGGAAAATCTCCGAACTGCTCCAGCAGTTCGACCGCCAGATCACCGATGAGGGATTCAGCCTCCGGGCGATCCTGTCGAGCATGGTCGAGGGCGTCCTCATCGCCGACCGGTCGCAGCGGATCCGACTCGTCAACGACGCACTCGTCGCGCTCCTGGGCCTGCCTCATTCCCCGCTCAACCGCCCGGTCATCGAGGTTTTTCGCAAGCACGAACTCCAACTCGCGCTCGACGCGGCCCTCGCCGAGGGACGTCCGCAGCAGATCGGGATGTCCCTCGAGATCCACTCCCCCTCGGGAGGATACGCCACCAAGCATTTCGACGTGCACATCGCCGGGCTCATGCCCCGTCCCCAAACGCGCCCCACGGCTGCGCTCGTGGTTTTTCACGATGTCACAACGATCCGGAACCTCGAGGAAACCCGGCGGGAGTTCCTCGCGAACGTTTCGCACGAGTTCCGCACTCCCCTCGCGATCATCAACGGATACCTCGAGACCCTGATGGACGGGGCGCTGGAGGACAGGGAAATGGCGGAAAAATCCCTCCTCGCGATGCACAAAAACAGCCGCCGCCTGGCCCTTTTGATCGACGACCTGCTCACCATCTCCCGTCTGGAGGAACGCGCCAAGCTGCTGGAATTCCTGCCCGTGGATCTCCGCGATCTCCTCGGGCATGTGATCGAACACCTCGAGCCGAGCATCGCGGAACGCGCGGCCGCCATCGCGGTCGATTGGGCGGACGACGCGAGGGACATGGAGGCCGACGGACGCCGGATCGAGCAGGTTTTTTCCAACCTCCTGGGAAATGCACTGCGCTACGGCGACGTCGAGCACCTGGCTATTCGCATCTCCGCAATGCGTGAGGGAAGCGACATCCACATCAGCTTTTCCGACAACGGACCCGGCATCCCGCTTGGCGACCAACCGCATATTTTTGAAAGATTCTACCGCGTCCACAAGGATCGCTCGCGCGATGCGGGAGGCACCGGGCTCGGGCTGTCCATCGTGAAGAGCGTCGTGCTCGCACATGGCGGGAGGGTGGCCGTCGAAAGCATCCCGGGCAGGGGCGCGGCATTTCATGTGTTCCTGCCCGTGACACAAAACGCTGCAGCCTGAACGTCAGGCGATATTTTTCGCAACTTTCCAAAAACCGGAGGGTTGCATCCCCAGCAAAACAACCATGAAAACAAGAATTCTCCTTCCTCTTTTGGTCGCCTGTTCTTCGGCGGTTCTCCTCGCGGAACCCCCTGCCGGCGGCACCAATACCCGCCCCTTCCCGCCATCCGGCGATACCGGAAAAAATGACGCATTGCGCGACAAGATGCGCGACAAGATGCTCGAACACCTCCCCCCGGAACTCCGCAAGCGCTTCGAGGCGGCAAGGAACAAGGCCATGCAGGATCCGGCGGTCCAGGAGCTCAAAAAGAAAGCCGATGCCGCCGGGGAGGAATTCCGGGCCGCCATGCGCGAGGCCATGATGAAGGCCGATCCGGAGCTGGCCAGCATGCTCAAGGAAAAGATGGAGGACAAGGTCCGCGTCGGGAAAGACGGACATCGCCCGGATGCATCCGGGTTTGCCAACCTGAGCGAAACCGATCGCCAGAAGCTCATGGCCGCCCGCGAAAAGGCCAAGGACGATCCCTCGGTCCAGGCTGCGGAAGCCAAAAAGAAGGACGCCAAAACTCCGGAGCAGCGCCAGGCGGCCATGGAGGAATTCCATCAGGCGATGAAGCAGGCTCTCATCAAAGCGGACCCGACCATCGGGCCGATCCTTGATCAGCTCAAACCGCCGCAGGGACCGCCCGCCGCAGCGGGTGCCAGGATGGGGGCGGGTGCCTGAGAGTCGCGCAACGCGGCTGCCAGGGCCAGGACCTCGGCCTTCAAGTGCGAAGCAGAAAGTGTGATGCGGAGGCGGGCGGCACCCCTGGCGACCGCCGGGTAGCGGATCGCGGGAACGAAGAATCCGGATTTCATGAGCCTTGCCGAGGCATCCGCCGCATCCCTTTCCTTCCCGATGATCAGCGGAACAATCGCGCTCGGAGGCGTGGAAATCTGCATGGCCGACTGAAGCTGGCGCAGATTTTCATGCAGCGCCCCCACGAGCCGCCGCCCCTCGATCCCGGAGAGGATTTCGACGGCCTTCTCCGCGGCGGCCGCAACCGGCGCCGGAGGTGCGGTCGAAAAAATCAGGCTGCGGGCGCGATTGATGAGAAAGTCGCGGAGAAGCCGGCTGCCGGCGACGTAGGCGCCGTGCGCGCCCAGCGCCTTGCCAAGCGTCCCCATCTGGATCTCCACGCGGTCCGCCACCCCCTCGGCGTCGGCAAGCCCCCGTCCGTCGGCTCCGATCACGCCGACCCCGTGCGCCTCGTCGAGGAACAGCCAGGCTCCATGGCGGTCCTTGAGCTCGACGATTTCGCGCAGAGGGGCGAGATCGCCGTCCATGCTGTAAACCGATTCCGCAAGCACCAGCACCCGGCTGCCCGGGTGCGATTCCGCCGCCCATCGCAGATGGCTTTCCAGCCTGTCCAAATCGTTGTGGGGAAAAACTCTCATGCGGGCCCCGCTGAGGCGTGCGGCATCGACGAGGCAGGCGTGGCAGAGCTTGTCGAGGATGATCACATCGTCCTTCGAGCAGATGGCCGGAATCGTCCCCATGGCCGCCGCGTATCCGCTGGTGAATGACAGCGCGGCCCCGGTCCCCTTGAACCCGGCGATGGCGGACTCCAACCGCACATGGGCGGCCAGCGTCCCGCAGATGAGCCGTGATGATCCCGAACCGAAACCTCCGTCCTTCAGCTCCCTGGCGGCGGCCTCGTGCAAAGCCGGGTGGTTCGCCAGCCCCAGGTAGTCATTGGAGGAAAAATTGCAAAGCTCCCTGCCGTCAATTTCAACATGTGCGGATTGCGGGGAACCGAGAACACGGAGCGACCGCAGCAACCCTTCCGCCTCGATAGCGGAAAGCGAGCCGCGGAGAAATTCCTCCCATGATCGCGAAGCGGTCACGACTTTGCGATGAGGGAACACATTTCCCCCACGGCCTCCGCCATCCCGACGATGACAGCGCGGGAGATGATGGAATGGCCGATGTTCAGCTCCTCAAGCCCGGGCATCGCGAGCACCGGGCGGAGGTTGTCGTAGTTCAGGCCGTGCCCGGCATTCACCCGGAGGCCTGCGCCCGCCGCCAGACCCGCAGCAGTCGTAAGCCGCTTCAATTCCGACCCGCTCCCCATCGCATTCGCATAGGCTCCGGTGTGGATCTCCACAAAATCGGCCCCCAGCTCCGCAGCCGCCTCAACCTGCTCCTCATCCGGATCGATAAAAAGGCTGACGCGGATCCCCCGTCCCTTGAGCCGCGCGACAAACGGGCGCAGCTCGTCGAGCTGGCCGGCGCAGTCGAGCCCGCCCTCTGTGGTGACCTCCCGCCGGTTTTCCGGAACCAGGCAGACATCATCCGGAATGATCTCCAAGGCGATCCGCACGATATCCTCGGAGGCCCCCATCTCCAGGTTCAGCTTCGTGGTGATTTTTTCACGCAGCCTCAGAATGTCGCGGTCCTGGATGTGCCGCCGGTCCTCCCGGAGATGTGCGGTGATCCCTCTTGCGCCCGCCTGCTCGGCGATGAGGGCCGCTTCCACGGGATCCGGCCCGGCATTCGGGGAATCCGGGGCCTCGCGAAAGCGGGCCTGCCGGATCGTGGCGACGTGATCGATGTTTACTCCGAGGATTGGCATTTCCCGCAATCATTGCGCCGGATCCGGCGCGCCGCAAGCACAGCGTCACACAATGCCGAGACCCCGTCCCGCAGCGGGCGGAGCTTTGAACCCGGCGCATCCGACCACTCGACCGGCAATTCCCCGACCCGGTAACCCAGCGCCTCCGCGATGGCCAGCGCCTCGACATCGAACCCGAAACCATCCTGCCGGAGACGCGAAAAAATTTCCCTGGCCGCCTCCCGGCGAAACGCCTTGAACCCGCACTGGGTATCGCCAAACCGGGTGACTCCGGCCAGCCGGAGGGCCAGATTGAAAAGCCGTCCGGCCATCTCGCGCGAGAGGGGCTGCCGGACGGGAATCACGCTGGCCCCGTGCTGCCGGCTGCCGATGAGGACATCCGCAGCGCCCCGGCCCGCCTCCTGAAGAAATTCGGGAATGAACCGGAGCGGGACGCTCAGGTCCGCATCCATGAAAAATACCATATCCCCCAGCGCGAGGAGCATGCCGGTCTTCACCGCATACCCTTTGCCGCGGGCGGCCGCATTGATGACAAATTTGAAACGCTCGTCTCCGCCTGCAGCCTCCCTGCCCGCCGCCTCGGTGTTATCGGTCCCGGGCTCGATCACGATCAGAAATTCCCACGGCTGATCCGGGAATACCCTGCGAATCTCCCGGATCGAAGCGGGCAGTCGGGCCGCCTCGTTCAGGGCGGGAATCACAATACTCACTCGCGGGGCTTGATCCGGCATATGCGCTCAGCTTATCCCAAACGTGTGTCAGCCCGTTTGTCAAAGCTCCCTTGGCCGGAAATCGCGATTATTGCCATCGCCGTCCTCCTGCGGGTCTGGCAGATCGGGATCAAGCCGCCCCACTTCGACGAGGGGGTGAACGGCTGGTTTGCCGACCAGATGACCGCAAACGGGTTCTACCATTTCGACCCGACCAACTACCACGGGCCGCTGCATTTTTACGCGGTGTTTCTCTCGCAGACCCTGTTCGGAAGGCATCTGTGGGTGCTGCGTCTGCCCGCGGTCATCGCCGGTATCCTCTGCGTCTGGGCACTGCTCAGGTTCCGCGTCTATTTCGGCAGCCCTGCCGCGCGGATTGCAGCGCTCGCCATGGCGGTCTCACCCGCCTTCACGTTCTACGGAAGATATTCGATCCACGAGTCCTGGCAGGTGCTTTTCAGCATCCTGTTCTTATGGGGAATCCTCGGGCTTTGGAAATCCGGCGGACGGAAGGCATTTTTCACCGCAGTTCTTTCCGCCGCCGGGCTCGTGCTGACCAAGGAAACGTATCTGCTCCACCTCGGTTGTTTTGCCCTGGCGGGAGGGGTGCTGTGGGCCTGGCAGCGGCTGGTGCCCTCACAGCCGGCGGAACCCGTGGCGCCGCAGCGCTGGACGCGGGATGACGCGGTCCTTGCGGCGGGCCTCTCGGTCCTCCTCATCCTCTTTTTCTACTCCGGCAACTTCCTGGACTTTTCCTCCCTGCACGGGCTCTACCAAACGTTCGCCGCGTGGTTCCAAACGGGAGTCGAGGCGGCCGGGCATGAAAAGACCTCGTTCCAACTCGGTCCGCTGAACTACTACTGGGTCGCTTTGATGGCCCGCTACGAATGGCCGGCTCTTGCGGGGCTGATTGCCTGTCTCCGCTACGTCTGGCCGTCGGACGCCCGCCTGCGCTACTCCGCCATCATGGCGGGCGGCGTGCTGCTCGCCTATTCGCTCATCCCCTACAAGACCCCTTGGTGCATCATCTCGATCATCTGGCCGTTTTATCTGGTCCTGGGAGCGCTTCTTTCGGAAGCCTCGCAGCACTGTAAAAAGCTCCTCCTTCCCTGGGCTCCGGCCGTTCCGCTTCTCGCGGGGTGTGATCAAAAGTGGGTGAACCAAGGAGCACAGGCGGGACGCCTGTGCTCCCTGACCAGCTTCGCGACTCAACCGCACCCACTTTTGATCACACCCCTTCTCGCCGCCTCGTTGTTTTCGACGTGGCGGCTCAACTTCCAGAATTTCACCGATGACAAAGAACCCTACGTCTACGTCCAAACCTACGCGGACGCCTGGACCCTCACAAATCCCCTCACCGATCTTGCCTCGCAAGACCCCCGCCGATTCCACATGAACGGGCTGATCCTGCTCGACAGCTACTATCCCCTCCCCTGGATGCTCGGTGACTTCACGCGCATCGGATATTACAAAAAGGACCAGTCGCCGGGAGACTGGAATGCGGATTTCATCGCGGTGGAGACCCCGCGCGAGGCCGAGGTCGAACAGAACCTCCAGCAACCTTACTTCAAGCGACGGTTCCGTCTCCGCAGCGGGCAGGATGACTGCACGGCGTATTTCTCCGGCCCGCTGTTCCAGAAATATTTCGGCGGAACACCCGAGGTCCAACCCAAACACTGATCAGGACGGGACAAAAGGGATCACCGCAAGGCCCGGGATCGTGTCAAAGTGCCTGTCGGCGGTTAGCACAGGAACGCCCGCGCGCAGGGCACACGCCGCGATCAGGACATCCTGAGCCGGAATCGTGTTTCCCGCGCGATCCAGCTTCCACCCGAGTTCCGCCGCCGCATCCCAAAGCCGGTTGTCGGTTGGTACGTTGCAGAGCACATTGAAAAATGCGGTCATGTCATCGCGCTTGCCAGGATTTTTCATCCCCCGAAGAACCTCCAGCCGCACCATACCGCAGGTGTAGATGTCCTCCAACCGGGAGCCGAGCCACCGGGTCGGATCGATCCGGAGGCGCGACAGCGCGATGAAGACATTGCTGTCAACGAGCGCGGCGCTTGCCATATTTTTTCGGAATTTCCGCAGCCCGGAGCGCCATGACATCGTAGTTGGGATCGAATGCGTTTCCCAACTCCTCCTTCGTCCACCCAATCCCGTTTTTGAAGTATTCCTTGAGCCGGACCTTCCTGTCCATCTCCCGCAACGCCATCTCGACCGCCTCCGTCTTGCTCGCAAAGCCGTGCGCGGCGATCACCCGATCGAGGAGCTTCTCGTCAATGTGCATGGTCATCTTCATGCCATACGCGGTATGGCATCACCACCGGAATGTCAAGCCGCAAGCGGGATCGGGAGGACGTTCCACTCTCGAGGCATAACCTGCATGTCCGGCAGCGCGGATCGACCGGGGTCCTCCCGCCAGTTGCGTTCCTTCCCCGGCTCGGAATCTCCAGTGTTGTGTCCCCTTGCTGAAGGGTCGGCGGGCGATCAACTCTTCGCTGCCGGCAGCTTGCCATCGGCGGGTGTCGGTGGAAAAACCGGCAGCACGATCTTGGAAGGGGTATCCGGCCCGAAATGAACCTTGATCGCGGCTTTCTGCATCTCCGACCCGGAGGTCTCGGATTTTCCTGTCTGCAGATTCCGCGAGTAGGCCGGGAACCAGGAGGCATGGATGTATATCCGCAGCCGGTGACCTTTCTTGAAGCAGTTTCCGGTGATCAGATTGTCGAAGCCCAGCTTCACAATCCCGCCGGCCTTCAGCAGCTTTGGTTCCGGCGTTTTGTCGCGAAGGCTGGCGCGGATGACCTCATGGCCTGCGGCTTCCAGGTTGTAGGCAGTGCCGTCCGGGGCAACGTCGAGGATCCGGAGATACAGGTCAAAATCCGGAGCATCGCTCGAGGCATAGATTTCCGCCGGGAGGTTCCCGAGAATCGTCGTGTCTTCGGCGAAGGGTTCCGATTCAAATGTGAGGACCGCAGGGTCTTTGGCCATGTTCCGCAGGTCAAATGCTCCCCAGGTCGTATCCACCTCATCGCGGACCGGGCGGGCCGGGTCCGACACGAATGAACTGGAGCCGGAGTCCTTTGGTTCCTGCCTGGACATTGTCCCGGGTTTTCCGCCGGGTTCCGCAGCCGAAGCAAGATACATCGTTTCATCAACCGAGCCCGGGAGCGGCCAGGTGTCACCTGTCTTCCAAACATCCGAACCCATGACGTAGGCCTGCACGTTCGGCCAGTTCTTCACCCCGTTGTCGATGCCGCGCACATAGCGGTCCATCCAGTCGAGCACGACCTGGTGGTAGTTGATCTTTGCGGCGGGACCGAATTTCCGATCGCCCGCAACATCCTTGCCGGTGGCATAGACGCCGTGGACCCACGGGCCGAGGATCAGCTTGTTCCTCATGTCCTTCTCGCCCGCGCGTGCCTTGGCGAGTCCGGCAAAATTCGTGATCGCCCCCTCGCTGCCGTATGGCTCGTCATGCCAGCCGGAGAGGTCCAGGACAGCTGCCTTAACGTCTCCATATTTGGTCCGCATGTTCCCCCACTCCCACCAGGGATCGTAGGGCCCGTGCTCGAGCCATGTGTAGTAATAGGGCTCTGTGTCTCTCAGGTAGGGCATTTCCAGGGTGGGAATCCAACCCTGGATCGCGTCGGTCCCGCCGAGCTTCTTCCACTCGGCCCTGGCCTCGTCGTATGTCTTCGGCCCCGGAAGGTTATTTCTGACGCGCCTGTCCGGCGTCATGTTGATATAGCACCAGTTCGCCCACCCGGACTCAAAAACCCCCCCGAAATAGATTGCCTGAGGACCGATGCTCGACGGCCCCATCGCAGGAACCATCGCCTTCAAGTGCGGCGGATTCTCCACCGCGGCGAGCCACTGGACGGCACACGGATACGACAGCCCGAACGTCCCGACATTTCCATCCGACCATGGCTGCCTCGCGGCCCACTCGATCGTGTCGTAGCCGTCCTTCCCCTCGTCCTGATAGGCAACAAACTCTCCATCCGATGCGTAGCGGCCGCGCACATCGCAGACAACCATCGCATAGCCACGCTTGACGGCCTCCGCAAACGTCTTCTCGTTGTCCTCGTCGCCCTCGCACTTGTCGTAGGGTGTCCGGAAGATGAGGACCGGATACCTGCCTTCCTTCTTCGGCCGGCGGACATCCGCACGCAGGATCACTCCATCGCGCGCCGGGATCGCGACATTTTTCTCGATGTAAATGCCGGCGTCTGCCGCCTGGTCAGCCCGGCAGGATCCGGCTATACTGGTGAGTCCGATCAGGAAAACGCATGTCCCCATGAGCGCCCTCCGGGTTGATGGTTGATCCCAGAGTTCACAGCCGCCCGGAAGCGTTTTCATAAGACGTCCAGAATGTCACTCCGGTTCGCCGAAATCAACTGCAGGTTTGAACTCGACCACCTGCCTATTGCGATGCATGATGACGGGTTACACGCTCTCTTCCTGGCAGTTCCTCCGGGAAAACCAACGTGTTTGTCCGCCGCCAGGGCAGCACTCTCGCCATAAGCCTCGATCGACCCCAAAGGGATGAAATCATCGCGGGGAAGCCCGCAGCAAGCCTCGATTCGAAAGTTGCCGGAACCGCCTGCAATTTCATTTGATGAATTGAAAATATGGCCGACAGTTTTAAAAATGAAAAGCCTTGCAGCATTCCTGGTGGTTGCCGCCATTCTTCTATCTGCGGAACGCCACCGGTTTGCCTCGCCCGCCGCTTTGGACGGGTGCTGTTGCGGAGCCTGCTTTCAGACAACACTGCCCTCCGATTGCAGTTGCCCGGGAACAACCCCCTGCGTGCATTTGCCGGTGGCGGACGCAGTGCGCTCTGCCTCCCTGCCCCAGCCTCTCTCCTCGGATCGCTCTGTCGCCATCCCTGTTGACGAAATTTCGAGTTCGCGGAACGACAGCCCCCCCACTCCGCCTCCCCGAATTGCTGCGTGAGGTTTTGCACCGGCCCTCACGGCCTCATCGCCGGGAGGGGTTCAACGAAAGCAATAACTTTATCGAAAGGAAATCCTATGAAGACGATTCTTCTGACCATAGCGGCCTTGGCGATCACTTTCGCAGCAAGCGGGGAGTCCAAAAACTCCTGCCAGAAGTGCTGTGGAGACAAGTGTGCCGAGTGCTGCAAGGGCGATTGCAAGTCCTGCTGCAAATAGCCCATACCCAAACCGGGTGCGCTCCGCCTTGTGGAGCGCACCCACCCCGGGGGGGGAACGACTGATTAATCCACAACACATTGTCCTTTAGTGTCTTTTAGCGCAAATTAGTGGTTCAAAAGCAGAATTTAGGTTGAGGGAAATTTTCAGATCATTTTCGCGGACAATCCAGCCTGGCTGATGTAGAAAATGGCTTTCATGCCCTCGCCTCAAAATCCGTTGATCGTCCAGGGTGACCCCGCATACCTTCTTGAACTGGCCCCGGCTCTGTGGGCGCTCAATGGGCGCGCTGTTCCGCTTCACAGAATTTGTCAAATCGACCGGGCAGCCAACTCCTGCTTGATCGTCTCCCGCGACACTCGCGGTCCTGGAGTCGGAGATTTGAGATGAGACTCGCTGGTGCCGTCCTCGTCTTCGTCTCCGCCAGCGTCAGTTCGGCCATTGCCCTGGCTTTCCCGTGCGGCGGCCTCTCCCGCGCGCTGGCATGGGCTGCCTTCGCTGTCGGACTGACCGCATCGGTTCTGGCGTGGCGCTCGATCCGCCCGACGGCTTCACCCCGTCCGAACGCATGGGATGCTTTCATGCTGACCGTCTTCGCGCTGGCCTCGCTCCGGGGGTTCCTTTGGCTGATCTATCCGGTCGGCGACGAATGGCGGGTGCTTTCACCGAACAACCTCGGGGACATCTCGCTTCATATCCATCTGATCAGGTATCTGGCCGGTGGGGTTGACTTCTGGCCGGCCAGCCCGATTCTGGCAGGAGCCCCGCTGGTTTACCCGATTGGATGCGACCTCCTGAACAGCCTTCTGTTTTGCACCGGAGTTCCCGTGGAGCGGGGGCTTGTCTGGGCCGGGATGGCCGGCGCGCTTCTCACGGGATGGGCGCTCTGGCGCTGGGGAGGCGCCTTCGCCGTCGCTGCCTTTCTCTTCAATGGCGGGCTGGCAGGGTTTCTGCTTTTTCAAACCCTTCAGATCGCGGATTTTCAGGCGGAACTCGCATGGAAGAATTTTTTTCTGTCGATGCTGGTGACCCAGCGCGGACTTCTTTACGCGCTCCCGTGCGGGCTGTTTTTGCTTTGCGCATGGAGGGAGGATTTCTTCCGCTCGGGATCGGGCGTGCCGGGATGGATCGCTTTCCTGCTCTACGCAACCATGCCCCTTTTCAACGTGCATGCGTTCCTGTTTCTGAGCCTTGTGCTCGCCGCCGCGTTTGTCCTCCGTCCGCACGCCCGCCGCAGCCTCCTGGCATTTGTGGGCTCCGCCGTCATCCCGGCCTCGGTTGCCATGTATTTCGTCACGGGCGGATTTTCCGCAGCTTCCGGACTCCGCTGGCTTCCGGGCTGGATGCAGGCGGACGGGGGGCTTGGGTTCTGGATCTGGAACTTCGGTGTTTCGCTCCCGTTGCTTCTCCTGCTCGCATGGCAGATCCTGAAGAGCAAGGCACACGAAGCGATGTGTTTTGCTGGAACCGGATTCATGGTTTTTGTGATGTGCTGCCTTTTCAGCTTTTCCCAGTGGGAATGGGACAACACAAAACTCATGCTCTGGGGGTGGCTGGCCTGCGCCCCTTTCCTGTGGTCCATGATTGCCTCCTGGCCGCCCCTCCTCCGCACGGCAGTTTGCTTCGCCCTGTTTTTCTCCGGCGCGCTTTCGCTTGCAGGCGGGCTCGATGCCCGTCACGGCTATAAATTGGCAAGCCGCTCAGAACTGGCTGACGCAGAGGAGGCGCTGAAAAATGTGCCTTTGACTTCGCGCATCGCGATCAAGCCAGACTTCAACAATCCAGCAATGCTCCTCGGCCGTCCGGTGCTCTGCGGATACGAGGGACACCTCTGGAGCCACGGATTGAACTATCGCGAACAGTGGAGCGCGCTGCAGCACGCGCTTCAAAAACATGACGGATGGCAGAGGAAACTCCACCGGTTCGGGACCGATTGGGTTTTCATCAAGGGTCCTCCCCCGGAGGTTCTCCCTGTCGAAGCTCCAGCCCCGGGCAAACGCCAATGAGCACTCCCGGAGGAAATCCGGAATTGCAGGGAGACCCCGGAGACCCCTATGCTCCGAGGTCCTCGCCCACCATGTAGCGGGTGAAGCGGCGGATGATCATGTTCTCACCAAGCTCGGCGATCTTGCCGGTCAGCAGATCCTTGACCGTGATGTCGGGGTTCTTGATGAACGCCTGCTCGAGCAGGCAGACCGTGCTGTAGAACTTGTCAATTTTTCCGTCCACGATTTTGTCCACGATGTTCGCGGGCTTCCCCACGACCTGAGCCGCGTAGATCTCTCGCTCCGCCTGGACGAGCTTGTCGGGAACCTGCTCGCGGCTGACGTAGAGCGGGTGGGAGGCCGCGATGTGCAGGGTGACGTCCTTCACGAACTCACGGAAGGTCTCGTTTTTTGCAACAAAGTCGGTCTCGCAGTTGATCTCGACGAGCACTCCGACTTTTCCCTGGAGATGGATGTAGGAGGCAACGGTTCCTTCCTTTGCCTCGCGCGAGGATCGTTTTCCGGCGCTGGCAATCCCCTTCTTGCGGAGGATCTCCTCCGCAGCGGCGAGATCACCGCTGGCTTCGGCCAGGGCTCTTTTGCAATCCATCATCCCTGCGTTGGTTTTTTCGCGGAGTTCTTTGACGAGTGAGGCGGAAATTTCGGACATAGATAAAGTGTTCAGTGATTCAGTGGTTCAGTTTTCAGTAAAGACAGCTCCCTGCTGAACACTGAAAACTGAACACTGAAAACTTTGTTGATTTATTCGGAGACGGCAGCGAGCTCGGACGGCGTGGATTTCCCGGCGGGCGCGCGACCGTCAAGCATCGACTGGATGAGCTTCTGAAGGATCACGCGGATCGAACGGATGGCGTCGTCGTTCCCGGCGATCGGGTATTCGATTTTCTCCGGGTTGCAGTTGGTGTCAACAATCGCAATGATCGGAATTTTCAGGCGGTTCGCCTCGGCGACGGCGATCTCCTCGCGGAGCGTGTCGATGACGACCAGCACGTCGGGAAGTTTTGACATCTCGACAATTCCATCGAGGTTGTGCCGCAATTTGGCCCCTTCGCGCCGGATTGCCGCGGCTTCCGCCTTGTTGATCTTGGCGAATGCCGGAGTTTTTTCCGAGGACTCGATCTCCTTCAACCGGGCGACGCTTTTGCGGATGGTGGTCAGGTTGGTGAGCGTGCCTCCCAGCCAGCGCTGGTTGACAAAGAACTGGCCTGTTGCCGTGGCTGCTTCGCGCACGGCTTCCTGAGCCTGCTTCTTGGTGCCCACGAAGAGGACCTTGCCCCCGCCGCGCACAAGGGTCGAGAGATAGGCAGCAGCCCGATCGAGTTGCTCAACCGTCTGGGCGAGGTCGATGATGTAGATCGAGTTTTTCTCTTCCAGGATGTATTCGCGCATCTTGGGATTCCAGCGCTTGGTCTGGTGTCCGTAGTGCACGCCGGCTTCTAGCAGTTCAGTCATAATTTCGACGTTCAGGTTGGTGGATTTTTCCATGGTGGTCACTTAGCTGGCAGCTTTTTCTGATTCAGGATTCGGCTCGGCGTCAAGCGCATCGCCCAAGTGAACGACCTCGGTCTCGCGGTAGGACTGGAATCCAGTGCCCGCCGGGATGAGGTGGCCCATGATGACGTTTTCTTTGAAGCCCCGCAGTTTGTCCACTTTGCCAAGAGTGGCGGCTTCGGTCAATACGCGCGTCGTGTCCTGGAACGATGCGGCGGATATGAAACTGTCGGTCTCAAGCGAAGCCTTGGTGATGCCCAGAAGAACCGGGCTGGCCTCGGCGGGTTTGCCGCCTTTTTCGACGACGCGCTCATTTTCCGCTTCAAATGCCAGTCGGTCCACCTGGTCGCCCCAGAGGAGGCTGGTGTCGCCGGGTTCGGTGATTTTGACCTTGCGAAGCATCTGGCGCACGATGATTTCGATGTGCTTGTCATTGATTTCAACGCCCTGCAGACGGTAAACCTCCTGCACCTCGTTGAGGAGGTGTTCCTGGAGCTCCTGGGGTCCACAGACCTCCAGAATTTCATGCGGGACAACGGGTCCTTCGGTGAGCTGCTGCCCCTTCTTCACGGTGTCGCCCTTGAAGACGATGATGTGCTTGTTGAGAGGAATGAGGTGCTCTTCCTCTGCCTGTGTATCCGGGTCGGTGACGATGAGGCGGCGCTTGGCGCGAACCGTTCCGCCGATGTCGACGACGCCGTCGATCTTCGCGATTTCCGCGGCGTCCTTCGGCCGGCGGGCTTCAAACAGCTCGGCCACCCGCGGGAGACCACCGGTGATGTCCTTGGTCTTCGCGATTTTTCTGGGAGTTCTGGCGAGACGCTGTCCGGCGGGAACCTTCGAGTTTTCTTTGACCTCGATGTGTGCGCCCGCAGGAATCGAATAGCTGGCAAGAACGCTCTTCGCCTCGTCGAGAATGACGATCTGCGGGTGCAGATCCTCCTTGTGCTCGATGACGACCGTGCCCATGACCCCCGTGGCCTCGTCGACCTCCTTGCGGATCGTGACGCCAGGGATCATGTCCTTGAACTCGATGCGACCGGCCCGCTCAGTAATGATCGGGACGTTGTAGGGATCCCACTGAATAAAGGTTTCACCCTTCTTGACCTTCGCGCCGTCGGCCACCGAGATGACCGATCCGACGACGATGTTGTGGCTTTCCAACTCGCGGCCGTCGGCCGCATGGAGGCTGACAGTGCCGTTCTTGTTAAGGACGACGAAAGTGCCCTCGCTCGTCCCGACGACCTTGAGCTCGTTGAATCGGACGACGCCTTCGTTCTTGGCTTTGACGACAGGCTGCTTGAACGTCTGGCTCGCGGTTCCACCGACGTGGAACGTGCGCATCGTGAGCTGGGTTCCCGGCTCGCCGATCGACTGGGCGGCGATGATTCCGACCGCCTCTCCGAGCTTGATCATGTTCCCGGTCGAAAGGTTGCGGCCGTAGCACTTCGCGCAAATGCCCCGTTTGGATTCGCAGGTGAGGGCTGAGCGGATTTTCAGCTGCTCGTGGCCGATCTTCTCGAGTGCGGCAGCGGTCTCCTCGTCGATCAGCTGGCCGGACTTGATGATGGCCTTTCCGGTGACAGGATCCTTGACGGTTTCGCAGCTGGCCCGGCCGATGATGCGGGTCGAGAGGCTGACAACTTCCTCGTCGCCCTCGTAAATCGGACGGACGACGATGCCGTTGCCCGTCTGGCAGTCGTCGATCCGGATAATCACATCCTGGGCGGCATCCACGAGCTTGCGGGTCAAGTAGCCGGAGTCCGCCGTCTTGAGCGCGGTGTCGGCGAGTCCCTTGCGGGCGCCGTGCGTCGAGATGAAGTATTCCAGCACCGAGAGGCCTTCGCGGAAATTCGCGGTAATCGGCTGCTCGATGATTTCACCGGAAGGCTTGGCCATGAGGCCGCGCATTCCGGCGAGCTGCTTGATCTGCGTGCGGTTGCCGCGCGCCCCGGAGTCGACCATCATGAAGACAGGGTTCATCTCGCGGCGGCCGTCGTTGTGATCGAGCGTGCGGAACAGGGCATTGGCGACTTCTTCGCCGGTGTGTGTCCAGATGTCCTGCACCTTGTTCTTGCGCTCGCCGTCGGTGATGATACCGCGGAGATACTGCTTCTGGACTTCGCCGACCTCGCGGTAGGCCTTTTCCAGGAGCTGCGTTTTCTCCACCGGGATGATCATGTCGGTGATACCGATCGAAATGCCCGCCTTGGTCGCTTCGCGGAAGCCCAGCTCCTTGAGCTTGTCGAGCGTCTCGACCGTCTTCTGCTGCCCGGCGATCTTGTAGCAGCGCCAGATGACATCCGAAAGCTGCTTTTTGCCGCAGACCTTGTTATAGAATCCAAGGTCCGCCGGCCAGATCTGGTTGAAGATCACGCGGCCTGCGGTCGTTTCGAGGATCTTCTTTGCCGTATCGCCGAAAATCGTCGTGCGGGCGAAATCCGGATTCTTGAAACGGATGCGGGTGTGCGTGCGGACCGAGCCCTCGGACATGGCCAGGTCGACCTCGTCGGCTGTCGCAAAAAGCGGCATGCGCTTGTCCTTGTTGGCGTCCTCTCCGCGTGGCTTCTGGGTCAGATAGTAGCAGCCGAGAGGGATGTCCTGCGACGGGTTCGTGATCGGCTTGCCGCTGGAAGGCGAAAAGATGTTGTTGGTCGCGAGCATGAGCATGCGGGCTTCCATCTGGGCCTCCACGGAAAGAGGGACGTGAACCGCCATCTGGTCGCCGTCGAAGTCCGCGTTGTAGGCGGTGCAGACGAGCGGGTGGATGCGGATCGCCTCGCCCTCGATGAGGAGGGGCTCGAACGCCTGGATCGAGAGCCGGTGGAGGGTCGGCGCGCGGTTCAGGAGAACCGGGTGCCCCTTGGTGACCTCCTCAAGGATGTCCCAGACCTCCGGCGTCTGCCGCTCGATGAGCTTCTTGGCGCTGCGCACGGTGTGCACATGGCCCTGCTCCTTGAGACGACGGATAATGAACGGCTCGAAAAGGACAAGCGCCATCTTCTTTGGCAGACCGCACTGGTTGAGCTTGAGCTCGGGCCCGATGACGATGACCGAACGGCCGGAGTAATCGACGCGCTTGCCGAGAAGGTTCTGGCGGAATCGGCCGCCCTTGCCCTTGAGCATGTCGCTGAGCGATTTCAGGGGACGGTTCGCGGCCCCGGTGACCGCGCGGCCGTGGCGGCCGTTGTCAAAGAGGGCATCCACAGACTCCTGAAGCATGCGCTTTTCGTTGCGGATGATGACCTCCGGGGTCTTGAGCTGGAGCAGCGTGCGGAGACGGTTGTTCCGGTTGATGACGCGGCGGTAAAGGTCGTTGAGATCCGACGTCGCAAAACGGCCGCCCTCCAGAGGAACCAGGGGACGCAGGTCCGGCGGAATCACGGGCAGAACGTTGAGGATCATCCATTCGGGTCGCGTCCTCGAGGTGGCGAATCCCTGCACGAGCTTGAGCCGCTTGGCAAGCTTCTTGCGGAGCTGCTTGCTGCGGGTCGAGACCATCTGCTGCTCGATCTCGGTGTTGAGCGCGGCAAGGTCGGTCTGCTCCAGAAGCTTCTGGATGGCTTCTGCCCCCATGCCCGCAGTGAACGATTCGCCGTATTGATCCTCCGCCTCGCGGTATTCGGACTCGGTGAGGAGCTGGCAGCGCTGGAGCGGCGTGTTGCCGGGGTCCACGACGATGTAGTCCTCGTAGTAGATCACGCGCTCGAGCTGGCGCGACGTCATGTCCAGCATGAGGCCGATGCGCGAAGGCATGCACTTGTAGAACCAGATGTGCGAAACCGGAACCGCCAGGTCGATATGGCCCATCCGCTCGCGCCGGACGCGCGACAGGGTGACCTCGACGCCGCAGCGGTCGCAGATGACCCCCTTGTGCTTGATGCGCTTGTATTTTCCGCACGAGCACTCCCAGTCGCGCGTCGGGCCGAAGATGCGCTCGCAGAAGAGACCGCCCTTTTCGGGTTTGAACGTGCGGTAGTTGATCGTCTCAGGATTCTTGACCTCGCCCTTGCTCCAACTGCGCATCGCCTCGGGGGAGGCGACGGTGATGGCCACCTCATCAAAGCCGACCGGCTTCTGTTCACCAAATACTTCGCGGATATTAGCCTCTTTCATGGGATCGTTTCTTCTTCGGTTGGGTTGGGATCAGGCGGCGGAATCGCCGAAGACGGGTTCTTTTCCGCCCACCCGGACATCGAGTCCGAGCCCCTGCATTTCTTTGATGAGAACGTTGAAGGATTCCGGAGTGCCCGCCTCGAGGGAGTTGTCCCCCTTGACGATGCTCTCGTAAATGCGGGTGCGGCCGGCAACGTCGTCGGATTTGACCGTGAGGAGCTCCTGAAGTGTGTAGGCTGCTCCGTAGGCTTCGAGCGCCCAGACTTCCATTTCCCCGAACCTTTGGCCGCCGTATTGGGCTTTTCCGCCGAGTGGCTGCTGGGTGACGAGGCTGTAGGGGCCGACCGCGCGGGCGTGGATCTTGTCCGCGACCAGGTGGCCGAGCTTGAGCATGTAGATGTAGCCGACGACGACCTGCTGGTCGAACGCCTCGCCCGTCCGTCCGTCATAGACGGTAGACTTGCCGTTCTCGTTCGTCCAGGTGAAGCCTTCCTTCGTCTTCGCCTCCTTCAGAAACTCGCGGATTTTTGTCTCCGGAATCCCGTCGAACACCGGGGTGGCCACCTTGAAGCCGAGGGCCTTGGCGGCTACGCCAAGGTGGGTTTCAAGAACCTGTCCGACGTTCATGCGGCTCGGCACGCCGAGCGGGTTGAGGACGATGTCCACGGCGGTTCCGTCCGCCAGGAACGGCATGTCTTCCTCGGGAACAATCTTCGCGACGACACCCTTGTTGCCGTGGCGTCCGGCCATCTTGTCACCGACGCTGAGCTTGCGCTTGCTGGCAATGTAGACCTTGACCTGCTTGATGATGCCGGGATCGACATCGTCGCCGCTTTCAATGCGGCCGAGGTTCTGGTCGCGCTCGTTGTCAAGGTCGACGAACTTGTGCTCGAACTGGCCGATGATCTCATTGATCTTGTTGCGGATCGGGCTCGGGTCGATCTCGACGTGGTTGTAAACCGCCGCGAGCTTGCGGAGGAGCTGCTTCGTGATCTTGCGGTTCGCCGGAATGATGATCTCTCCGGTCTGCGCGTTGACGACGTCGAGCGGGATCTTCTCGTTGAGGAGGATGTTCGAGAGCGAGGCGGTGAGCTGCTCGTGCAGGTCGTCCTTGCGCTTCTTGTAGTCCTCAAGAATCATTTTCTGCTGCCGCTTCGATTCGGCGGGGGTCATCTTCGTGCGGGCGACCTCCTTTTTGGCGGAGACTTTGACGTCCATGATGATGCCGTAGGTTCCAGACGGGACGGTCAGCGAGGTGTCTTTGACGTCGGCGGCCTTTTCGCCGAAGATCGCGCGGAGGAGGCGCTCCTCGGGAGCGAGTTCGGTTTCGCTCTTCGGAGTGATTTTTCCCACAAGGATGTCTCCCGGCTTGACCTCGGCTCCGATGCGGATGACGCCGTCGGGGCCAAGATTTTGGAGCGCTTCCTCGCTGACATTGGGAATGTCGCGCGTGATTTCTTCGGGTCCAAGCTTGGTGTCGCGCGCCCCGATCTCGAATTCATCGATGTGGATCGAGGTGTAGATGTCCTCCTTGACGACGCGCTCGGAGATGAGGATCGCGTCCTCGAAGTTGTATCCGTTCCACGGCATGAACGCGACGAGGACGTTGCGTCCGAGGGCAAGTTCGCCCTGCTCGGTGTTCGGACCGTCGGCGATGACCTGGCCCTTCTTGATGTGCTGACCCTTGTGGATGATCGTCTTCTGGTTGATGCAGGTGCTGGCGTTCGAGCGCATGAACTTGCGCAGCTCATACACGTGGACGCCGTTCTCCGGATCGTTCTTGATCTTCTTCTTCCCTTCCGGAAGTTCGCCATCCTTCGTGATGACGATGTGGGTCGAGGTGACGGAGGCAACCCGGCCGGCCGCCTCGGCGCAGATGACGGCGCGGGAGTCGCGGGCCACGCGGCCCTCGAGTCCGGTCCCGACAAGCGGGGCCTCGGAAACAAGGAGCGGAACCCCCTGGCGCTGCATGTTCGAGCCCATGAGAGCGCGGTTCGCATCGTCATGTTCGAGGAACGGGATCAACCCGGCAGCCACGGAAACGAGCTGCTTGGGCGACACGTCCATGTATTGGATCTGAGACGGCTCGACCTCGACGAAATCCCCGCGATAACGCGCGGAGACTTTTTCGCCTGTCAGCTTTCCGTGGGAATCCACCGCCGAATTCGCCTGGGCGATGTAGAAGTTTTCATCCCGGTCGCCGCTCAGGTATTCCACGGTGTCGGAAACCCGGCCGTTGGCGACCTTGCGATACGGGGTTTCGATGAACCCGAACTCGTTGATGCGCGCGAATGTGCTGAGCGAGCTGATGAGACCGATGTTCGGACCTTCAGGCGTCTCAATCGGGCAGATGCGCCCGTAGTGGGAGGGATGGACGTCGCGGACTTCGAAGCCCGCGCGGTCGCGGCTCAGGCCGCCCGGCCCGAGGGCGGAGAGGCGGCGCTTGTGGGTGAGCTCGGACAGCGGGTTTGTCTGGTCCATGAACTGGCTGAGCTGGCTGCGGCCGAAGAAATCCCGAACCACCGCGCTGAGGGATTTCGGGTTGATAAGCTTCTGCGGGGTGATCTGGTCGACGTTGGCATCGAACAGGGTCATGCGCTCGCGGACCAGGCGCTCGGTGCGGGCCAGGCCGACCCGGCACTGGTTCGCAAGAAGTTCGCCCACTGTGCGCACGCGCCGGCTGCCGAGGTGATCGATATCATCGGTCATCCCGTCCCCGTTGCGGAGCTCGACGAGATACTTCATTGCGGCGACAAAATCCTCCTTGGTGAGGATCCGCTCGTCCTCCGCGACCTTGAGGCCGAGCTTCTGGTTGATCTTGTGGCGTCCGACGCGGCCGAGATCGTAGCGCTTGGAGTCGAAGAACAGCCGCTTGAGCATCCCGCGGGCATTCTGAACGGTCGGAGGGTCGCCGGGGCGTAGCTTGCGGTAAATATCCTTGAGAGCCTCGTCCTCGTCGTGGGCCGGATCCTTTTTAAGCGACTTGATGATCGTGTCGTCGTTTTTCGTATCAACAACCTTGACCGACTTGTGCCCGAGTCCGATAAGCTGCCGCACGGTGGCGGCATTGAGGGGTTCGAACGCGCGGGCAACGGTGATCTCCCCGTCGCGGATGTCGGCGATAAGAACCTTCGTGTTGATCTCATCCTCCTCAAGGCGATCGCTCAGCTTGAGATCCTCGATCTTGTAGAAAAGCTTGATGATATCCTCGTCGGACGGATGCCCGAGCGCGCGGAGGAATGTGGTCGCAAGGAATTTCCGGCGGCGCTTGCGGCGGTCGAGGTAAACGTAGAGGAGGTCGCTGGTGTCGAACTGGACCTCGATCCAGGATCCCCGGTCCGGGATAATCCGGAACCCGTGCAGGATCTTGCCGTTGGTGTGGACCGATGTCTCGAAGCAGATGCCCGGCGAACGGTGAAGCTGGGACACGACCACGCGCTCGGCTCCGTTGATGACGAACGTTCCCTGCGGGGTCATGAGCGGGAGTTCGCCCATGTAAACTTTTTCCTCCTTGGTGCAACGCTCGTCCTTGTAGCGGAACGTCACGTAAAGCGGGGCGCTGAAAGTCTGGCCCTCTCGCTGGGATTCCAAAGCGGAAAGCTTCGGCTCGCCCAGATCATAGCTCACAAAATCCAGTGAGGATTTGTCCTCGAATCCGAAAATCGGAAAAAACTCACGGAAGACCGCCTGCAGACCGACCAGGCGCCGCTTGGCCACCGGTGTGTCCTTTTGGAAAAACTCGTTGTAGGAGTTGATCTGGAGCTCGATGAGGTTGGGCGGCTCGATGGCCTCCTGCAATTTGCCGAAATGGATACGTTCAGACATGGTGGATTCGAGTGGCTGTTTCCGCGGGGAAGACTGGTGCTGCCAGCCGGGTTACCTCGCCCCTGTCAAATGCCTCTCTCCACGGAACGCAAAATATCCGTGCAGGCAGGCGGTTTTAGTGCCGCCCGTCTGTTGACGGATTGATTTGTGCTTGGGCAGAAAAGGACAGTGTGACAGGGCCGTGGCTTCCAGCGAAAGTGAGAAACTAAAAGGATCCGCAGAGAGATCAAGACTTTTTTTCGAGATCTCTCTGCGGGGTTGGGAATTTACTTGATTTCGACTTTGGCGCCGGCGGCTTCGATCTTTTTCTTGATCTCTTCCGCTTCTTCCTTGGTCACGCCCTCTTTGAGGGACTTCGGTGCGCTCTCGACGAGAGCCTTGGCCTCGGCGAGTCCGAGTCCGGCGACAGCCGCGCGCACTTCCTTGATGACGGCGATCTTGTTGCCGCCCGCCTCGGTGAGGATGACGTCAAAAGAGGTCTTTTCCTCGACGGGAGCCACTGCGGCACCGGCTGAGCCGGCTGCGGCAACCGCGACAGGCGCGGCGGCGCTGACGCCCCATTTTTCTTCGAGCTGCTTCACCAGGTCTGCGATCTCCAGAACGGTAAGTCCACTGAGCTGGTCTACGAGTGCTTGTGTATCTGCCATAGTATTTTTTTCTTTGTTGGTATCGTCGCGCCCCGAAGCCTCAGGGCATTTGAGCCGGGCAGCCGCCCGACCGACAAGGAACCGGATTTGTTTTTTGTTTTGTGATATCGCGCGGCGCGGCTTCTAACGCTTTGCGAAAGTGGTTTTGGTTTTAGGCGGCGGCCGCATCGCCCTTGGCTTTGAGTACGCGGGCAAGGCTGGCGGCCGGCTCGTTGAGGAGGCGGACCAGCTGGCTGGCCGGGGTCTGGAGAAGACCGAGGAGCTTGGCCTGCAGGACTTCCTTGCTCGGAAGGTCGGCCAGTTCGGCAATCTGGGCGGCGGCAAGCGGGCTGTTGTCGAGAACGCCCGCACGGACGACCGGCTTCTGGAACTCGGCGGCAAATGCCTTGAGGATTTTTGCGGCAGCGCAGATATCGACCTCCCCGGTGACCATGGCTGTCTGCCCGGTCAGAGAGCTGTCAAGCTCGGGCATGGCAAGGTCCTTGGCGGCGATTTTCAGGAACGTGTTCCTGACGACGCTGATCCGGGCGCCGGCACCGGCGAGCCGGGTGCGGAGCTCCTCGAAATGGGGCACCTTCATGCCGGTGTAATCCACCACAAGCAGGTAGGGCGAGGATTTGAGTTTTTCGCGGACGTCCGCGACGATCAGAGTTTTCTCGGGTCTCATGGCTTAGTTTTTGAGGAACGGGGACGGGTCAACGGAAATGCCGGGCAGCATCGTGGCGGCCAGGGTGATAGTTTCGACGAAAGAGCCCTTTGCCGTGGCGGGGCGGGCCTTGACGACGGATTCGATCACTGCCAGACCATTCTCCACGAGCAAGGGTTCTTCGAAGGAAAATTTGCCGACCGGGACGGCCACGTTCGCGTTTTTATCGAGCTTGAACTCCACGCGCCCGGCCTTCACTTCCTTGACCGCCTTGGCGGTGTCGTCGGTGACGGTGCCGGTCTTCGGGTTCGGCATGAGGCCGCGCGGGCCGAGGACCTTGCCGAGTTTGCGGACCTCCGCCATTGCAGCCGGGGTCGCGACGGCGACGTCGAAATCGGAAAAGCCGCCGGTCACTTTCTTGATGAGATCTTCGAATCCGACAAACTCCGCGCCGGCTTCCTTCGCCGCCTCGGCGGCCTGGCCGGTCGCGAAGACGAGAACCCGGACGTTTTTGCCGCTTCCATTCGGGAGCGGGCAGGTGCCGCGCACCATCTGGTCGCTCTGCTTGGGATCGACCCCCAGCTTGAAGGAAAGAGTGACGGTCTGGTCGAAATTCGTCGGGGGCAGGGTCTTGAGGGTCTTGACAGCCTCCGCAAGCTGGTATTTTTTACCGCCGTCCACTTTTTCAGCGGCGGCGCGGTAACGTTTGCTTCGTTTTTTTTGCATGGATGGGTTGCAGTGCGAACGACCGGTTTGGTCTCCTGCGGTTGTTGGTTTTCCCCGCTTGTCGGGAGCCGCGTAGAATAACCCTGCCACCCGGCATGTCAAAGAAAAAATATAAATAAATTTGACACCAGGATTACTGGGATTAAGATTCCGGCCCCGTGGATCCATGGGGAAAAGCACAAGCATGAACGCACAACTCCTCGAAGAAGCCAACAAAGTCATCCTCGAACCCCAGGTTCTCATCAATGCCGTCTCGCGCCGCGTGAGGCAGTTGACCGCCGGGAGCCGTCCGATGGTCGAGGTGGAGTTCCGGATGGGTCTGGCAGACATCGCCCTGATGGAAATTGCCAAAGGCAAGCTCGCCGTCGCCCCGAAGGCCGCGGCTTAACGGCTCCGGGGAATTCTCCCCATGTCGGCCGAGATCACCACGAACCGGAAAGGCCTCCGGGATTATCACATCCTTGAGCGCTTCGAAGCCGGAGTCGAACTCAAGGGCACGGAAGTCAAATCCATCCGCGCCGGACTCGTTTCCCTGCAGGGGGCCTTTGTGCGCATGGAGGGCGGAAACCTCTGCCTCTGCGAGTCCAGCATCCAGCCCTACGAGCGCGCAAGCCACGAGCAGCACGATGCGAAGCGCCTCCGCAGGCTCCTCATGCACCGATCGGAAATCGACCGACTCGTCGGCGAGATCGAGCGGAGCGGCCACACCGTCATCGCGCTCCGGATGTATTGGAAAAACCGGCGCGTCAAGGTCGAACTCGGCCTCGGCAAGGGCAAGGACGCCGGCGACAAGAGGGCGGACCTAAAAAAACGCGTGACCGACCGGGAAACCGACAGAGCCATTGCTGATTTCCAGCGAAAACGCTGACTCTCACGCGGAGACGCGGGGGGCGCGAAGGAAGAGCGGCCCATTCTCTGATTCCACTCCATGAATTTTGAGAGACCGGCGCTGTCCGGCCCTTTGCCTGCCCCGGACGACAGCGGTCGACCCTCCAGAAAATATACAGACGGCCGAAGCCATACCCCCCCCTGCGGCAAAACCTCCCGCTCCCAAAACAATGACTCTTCCGCCGTCCGCTGGGCGCTACTAAAGGACAAGTGATTCGGTGAAATTCGCTCCCTTGATCCAGGCAACACCAAAAGCTCCGAGAAGCCGTTCTTCAATTTGCATATCCTGCAAGAACCGGACAAGCGCTTCACCAGGAAGTCACCGCAACAAGGCCAAGTGCAACGAGCTGGAGAACAAGTTCAAAGGCACCAAGAACCCATTCACGATCATCACCGGACACAAGAGGGCGCCAGGGCCGTTCGCCATATGAAAGGCTTAGCGCCTTGCCTGTAGAAACACCTTCTGCCATTCCTGTTCATCTTGTGAATTCTGTCAAAAACTTGTCTTTGGGATGAAATATGACGTCGTCGTCATTGGAGGCGGAGCAGCGGGGTTGTTTTGTGCGGCGACAGCGGGGCGGCGGGGCCGGAAGGTTCTGGTGATCGAGCACAGCGAGCGGGTCGGGGAGAAGATCAAGATTTCCGGCGGCGGGCGGTGCAATTTCACGAACATTCACGCGGGGGCGGACAACTACATTTCCGGGAATCCGTCGTTCTGCCGGTCCGCTCTGGCTCGGTTTTCGCCGTGGGATTTTATCGCGCTGGTCGAAAAGCACGGGATCCCATTCCATGAGAAAACCCTCGGGCAGCAGTTCTGCAACGGGTCCTCGCGGGAGATCATAGCAATGCTTCTGGCGGAATGCGCGGGGGTCGACATCCGGTGCGGGTGCAAAGTGGAGGACGTCCAGCCCGGCTACCGGCTGCGGACGAGCTCCGGGGAGATTTCCTGCGACTCGCTTGTCATCGCGACCGGTGGGCTTTCGTTTGCGAAGTTGGGGGCGAGCGACTTCGGACACCGGATCGCCAAACAATTCGGGATGCGGGTGACCGGGCTGCGTCCGGGCCTGGTTCCCCTCACTCTCAAGGATGTCGATCTGCGCACGTATTCAACCCTGAGCGGGCTGTCATTCCCCGTGCGGGTGAAAAGCCGGGCTGGAGCATCCTTCGAGGAGGCGCTTCTGATCACTCACCGCGGGTTCAGCGGACCGGCAATCCTTCAGATTTCGTCGTATTGGAATGCCGGGGAGCAGCTGAGTATCGACCTTCTGCCGGGGGGAAATCCCCTCCCCCGCCGGTTTGCGGAGAAATGGAAACAATTTCATTCGCCGCAAAAACCAGAATCCCAGTGGTCGCTCCTGGAGCGGGATAAATTCGATGCCCTCCTGCACAACTGGCCGGTGGAGATTGCGGGAACCGAGGGGTATTCCAAGGCCGAGGTCACGCTGGGCGGGGTGGACACGGGCGATCTTTCCTCAAAGACAATGGAGTCCCGCACCCAGCGCGGGCTCTACTTCATCGGCGAGGTGGTGGATGTAACCGGGTGGCTGGGCGGTTACAACTTCCAGTGGGCCTGGGCGAGCGCACACGCGGCGGGCGAGGTCGTCTGAGCAGAATATTTGCCCGCAAAGACGCGGAGCCGCGAAGGAATGGAAGAAACCAAGGGCGATGCGTTGCGGGTTTCCGTGGTTCGCTTCTTATACCAAACACACAGCGGAATAGGTATAAAAAGTCGGGCACCTCGGCGATGTGCCCCTACCGTTTTTTCGGTAGGGATGGCTCGCCGAGCCGTCCGTTAATTCCACCCGTTTCGGTGTCAAAATGGTATTACTCGGCCGCGAGTTGAAATGGGATGGCGGGGAGGAGTCCCATCGACCAGCGTTTCATTTCCTTTTTGTCGCCCTTGGATTCGAGCCTCGCGGCGCTGAGTTCGACGAGAAGGTTGCCTCGCGAGCCGGGCTTCACTTTTTTTGGATCGGCACGGAATGCGATCTGGATGCCGTCCGCTGAGGGCGTGAGCCCTTCGATCGAGATTCCGTCCGGAGCATTTTTCAATTCCGCCTTCATTCCGTCCTTCGGGAAAGAGGGCGGCAGAAGCACGGTGGCCAGGCCCGGGGTATCGGAAGTAATCTTCGCCGTCCCTTGCGCGATTCTAATGGGTTTTTTTGCGGGCTGTTCCGGCATGGAATAGGCGAGGAGCTGGGGTGTGGGAACGAGGTGGTGGTAGAAAAATGCCTGGAGCATGTCATCGGCCGGAACCGCCTTGCGGGTGACCTGCGAGCCGGAGATCTCAGCGGTTCCTGTGATCTCGACCGGCTCGATCTTGCCCGTCGGGGTGTCGGGGAATGTGAGCGTCGCATTGACGGAATCGCATCCGGCCGGGATACATCCGCCGGAAATCGAGAACCCTTTCGTTGTCGCGGAAAAGTGGATGTCGCCGGTGAATCCGTCCTTTCGGAACGCATACACGGTCACGGGCGACGGGGTCCCGGGAGCACCGGTGACCCCGGACGGCACCACCCGGAGATCAAAATCCGGCCGCGGGCGGTCGATACGGAGGCGGTAGGAAAAATCGCTGCCTCCCTTCCTCTGAGCATCCCCGATTAGAACATAAACGAGCCCGTCGGATGGCGGGTCGAAGTCAATCCGCGCATCGGCATGGTGGGTGAGCAATCCGGCACCGGGATCTTCCCGGTCATCGCAGTAGGCGAGCTGCTTTCCGGATGTGTCGGTGATCCGGAGAAACGAATCCAGCGGGGAATCGAGCCGGCGGGCAAAAACCTCGAAAACCAACGGTTCGCCTTTTTTGCAATTCACGGCAAAGACGTCGGCGTCGCCATGTGATTCGATCCGGCCGTTGACCGTCGCCGGAATTTTGACCATCGCGGCGTGAGAGGGGTCGTTGTCCGGTTCGACAGCGAAAATTTCCGGGGTCGTGTCATGCACGAACGAGACATCCGTGGTGGCGAATCCGCGGGCGAGCTGCGGCAGGGTCTGGATTCCCTCGCCGGAAGGCACTTTCAGCGAAGCGGGCTGGAGGTTCCACCCCGAAACCTCGACCGTCGTCTCGGATCCGGCCTTTCCGCCGAGCGGGAAAACTCCCGTGACGAACGGGAGGCGACCGGCGGTGATGCGGTAAACAAAATCCTCGCGCCCGCGGTGGAGCGTGTCGCGGATTTCGAGCAGATAGTCGCCGCTCTCCTTCACGGGGAAGTCGAGAACCGGGTCGGGAGAAAACCGTGCGGACTGGGCGGATGCCAGCTCGTTGCCCTTGGAATCGAAAACCGTCAGCACCGCCTGGAACCAGCCGGGGACGGCATCGGCAAGATACGGGATGAGGTCGCGCGCCTGGGCGACAAAAACCAGACGCTCCCCCTTGGTCGCGCGAAACGCATACCGGTCGTTTTGTCCGGGCATGATCTGCCCGTTCAGGACGACAGGAAACTGGATTGCAGGCGGAGTGGCAGGCGGGGCCTCGGTTGGTGGCGGCTTGCGCTCCTCGGAAAAATCCCCGACGAAAAATGACAGGGGATTCGAGATCCCGTTGTTCCCGAAAAGCCTCAGCGTCCGCGGCCCCTTGGCGGCATCGGGAGCGACCTCGACCTTCAGCGTCACCATCTCGACGAGCTGGTTGTTGTCCTGCCGCTTCGGATCGTTCCTCTGTTTCTGCATGATATAAAATTGCGCGATCTCCTCCTCGGTGGCCCCGTCCTCCTGCAGGATCGACGGGATATCCAATGCCTGATTGTCCCCGGTCATCATCTGCATGGAATCCTTCTTTTCCTTCCGGTGCTCGGCAATCGACTCCCGGAACTCGGCAAAGCGCTTTCCCGAAAGCGGCCTCGTATAGCCGGTGACCGTGGCCTTCACTCCGTCTCCCGATACCAGCCCCCGGTTCATCTTGGCGAGATGCTGTCCGCCGACGGTCACCTCAAAAACCGTCCCCCTTTTTCCCCCGGCCGGATACACGTAGGCAATGTCGGACCCCTTGGCCACCTGGCCGTATGAGGCTCCGGAGGCCAGACAGAATCCAAGGATCGCAAAAACCTGCGCTTTGGCCGCTCGAAGTCTCATCACATGATTTCCCTGAGCCGCCCGCCGGATTTCATATTCCCGGTGATCTTCGGGGTGATCCTCACCGATTCGTCACCCGAGCGCGGGAACGTGCCATCCGGATCGATCCCGAGCAGTTCATACATGCTGCCTGTGAGGTCCCAGGGATAGACCGGGCGGTTCGCCACCTCTTCGCCGGTGGCATTCGACGAGCCGACGACCTGGCCTCCGCGGAATCCCCCGCCAGCGATCAACGTGGAAAAGACCTTGCCGAAGTGGCTGCGGCCGCCATTCCAAGGTGCCTCCCACATCACGCGCGGCGTGCGGCCGAACTCCCCGCCGCACCAGACGATCGTGCTATCCAGCAGGCCGCGATCGGAGAGGTCCTGGAGAAGTGCGGCAACCCCCTGATCCATCTCGGGCAGTTTCTTGTTCATCGTCTGAAAGTGCTGCTTATGGGTGTCCCATCCCTTGTAATTGATGGTCACGTATTTTGCCCCGCGCTCGACGAGCCGCCGGGCCGCGAGGCACGACTGACCGAATGTGTTCCGGCCATACCGGTTCCGCAGCTCGTCGCTTTCCTTGTTGAGTTTGAAAACCTCCGCGCCGTCGCCCAGGATCATGTCGTAGGCCGCATCACCGGCCTTTTGAAACTCGGCAAATTGCGGATCGTCGCGGAATTGTTTGCCCAGCGTGTCCAGGCGGCCGAGAAGCTCGCGGCGGATTTTCTGATGTTCGGGCGAAATCCCCTCGGCGACGATTCCCTCGACGGCAAACGGCATTTTTGCCGGATCCCCGCCGGTGGCGAACGGCTTGTAGCGCGGCCCGAGGAAACCAGCCTCGGAAAACCGGCCCTGCGGCTCGGTGAGGACGATATATGGAGGGATCAATCCGCTGTAGCCGGCGTCGTAGCCTTTGAAGAGTGAAACAACCGCGCCCATGGAGGGATAGACGAGCCTCTCACCCTCCGAATGCCCGGTCTGCACCATGTAGGCGGCGGTCTCATGGCCGTTGTTCTCATGGGTCATGCTGCGGATGAGCGAAAACTTGTCGGCCTGCTTGGCGAGGTTCGGCAGGAGCTTGCCGAGTTGCATCCCATCCACATTTGTCGGGATCGCCTCGTTGAGCGGACCGCAGAAATCGTATCCCGCGCCCGGCTTGGGATCGAACGTGTCGATGTGGCACGGCCCGCCCCAGAGCCAGATTTGGATGACGGCGCCCGCCTTGGCTTTGGGAGCAGCAGCCGCGGCAGTCTCGGCGAATCCCGTCTTGCGGCCGAGCACCATGGCCGCGGTCGTCATGAAGCTGTAACGGAAGAGGGCGCGGCGGGACATCCCGGCGTCAAACGGAAGGAGGATGGATTTCATGGGGTCAGATGTGGCATCGGCGTCCCGCCGATGTTCCGGAGACATGGCCGGGACGGCCATGCCACTTTGTCGTTGGTTTCATATGGGTCAGTGGCGGTAGAGGAACTCCGGGCTGTTGATGAGTGCCCAGGCAATGTCGTTCATTTTTTGGTTTTTTCCACTTTTCGAAGGGGTTTGGTAGGCGGTGATGACCGCAATTTCCTCCGGGGTGGGATATCGGGAAAGGATCGTCAGGTAGAGCCCGGCAACAGCATCCTTCGGGCTCGGCGCGGTGCGGATGAGTTCCTCAAGGTTTTTGCTCTTGTTGATCTTGGAGAGGATATGCCGGGAGTTCAGCACGCTCAGCCGCTGCGAGGTGGAAATTTTTGCCGTCCGCTCGGAGAGCAGCCCCGTGTCGCGCGGGGGGCGGCCAAACAGCTCCAGAAACGTGCTGGTGATGCTGCCGTCTGGAAGCGCGATGGACCGCTTGTCCTCCGGGAGGAACGTGAACGGCTCCGGGATCAGGCTCATGTATTCCTCGTTCGACCCGGTGATCTGGTTGATGGCGTCGATGAGGACCTCCGCCTCGAGCCGGCGGACCGGATACGCGGCCATGCCCGCGTCGCCGGAAGCTTTTTCCCCCGCGGGAATCGGCGAGAGCTGGTAGGTGTCGGAATTCAGAATGATCCGGAGCAGCTGCTTCGTGTCATATTTGGCGGCCGTGAACTGCTGGCCCAACCAGGCGAGAAGCTCGGGATTCGAGGGCGGATTGTCCGGACGGCTGTCGTCCGGTTCGTGGATGATGCCCTTGCCAAAAATCCAGAACCAGACCCGGTTGGCGGCGTTCCTTGCAAACGGGGAGTTTTTGGAAGTGAGAAGCCATTGCACGAAGGCCTCGCGCGGGTCGGCATCGGGGTTCAGCTTGACGCTCGTCCCATCCGGAAGCCGGGCCGATTCGGAAGGCCCGGCCTGGGAGTTGTCGAAAAACACGATCTCCTCCTTCCATTCCTTCGTCTTCTTGAACCCGACGCGCGAGAAGAAGACCGCGAGATCGGCCCACTTTTCCGGAGACCAGTTGGCGATGCGCTCGCCCATGAAGACAAGAGCTGCGGCCGAGGCCAGGGATTCCGGATCGCGACCTCCGGCCGCGCGCAGGAAATTGACCGCCGGCTCGCGGAAGTTGCTGCCGCCGGCAGTCAGGAGCCTGCGGGCGAATTCCGAGTAGGGCATGTTCTGCCGGAGGCTCGTGCGGATCCAGTGGTCATACGCCTGGGCGGCATTCGGCCACAGGTTTACCGGGAACTCGGACTTGATCCGGAGCACGTCGCCCCACTTCAGGCCCCAGTAATCCGCGAACTCCGGACGCTCGAGCAGCCGGTCCACCAGCGCCTGGCGTTTGTCGGATTTTTTGTCGGCAAGAAATGCGACCACCTCCTCCCTGGTGGGCAGCGTCCCGATGACATCCAGATAGACCCGCCGCGCAAAGACCTCGTCCGAGCACGGTTTTGCCCTGCGGATTCCGGCCGGGTTCACTTTTGCCAGCACCAGACGGTCGAGCGTGGCGGACAAGGGAGGTGTGAGATTGGTCGACGGCTCGCTCTCATACGGCAGGACGGCAGGGTTCGGCTCCGCATGGCATACGGCAATTCCTAAAAATATCGGGAGGAAAAATCTCGGGAGCATGGCCGGTGGAGGATCCGTTCCATCCGGAAAAGACCCATCTACAAATTCAACACCACTTCCGCCGGTTTGTTCCATATAATGTGCAACTTAATTCAAAGGCCGTGGTTGAATCTGCTCAGTCATGGCCATTGCCTCTCCCCTCCAGAAAGAACTCCGCACCATTGAACATCCCGGCTGGGTGGAATCCCACCTGACCCTGGAATGGCCCACGGGAGAATCGGAATTCCGGGATGCATTGGAGGGATTGTCCGGGGCATCGGTGATCGGAGTGGACGTATTTGGCACGCAGGAGCAGATCGCCGACATGAAACGCCTCGTGCGGCAGACGGGAATCGAGGCGCCCATCACTGCCGTCATCTCCCGCGCGCAGTCAGGAGGCGGCATGCAGGTCCAGGCGGTATCCGGACAAGAGCCAGCCCCGATTCTTCTGGACGGAAAAATCGCCGGGTATCAGATCGGTGGCGAAGGAGCCAATTACTGCTTCCTGGGCGGCCTCACCCCGGAACATTCCGGAGCCTCCCGCGAAGACCAGACCGGGGACGTGTTTTCCAAAATCGAGAAGGCGCTTTCCGCCGCCGGGATGGATTTCAACCACGTCGTGCGCACATGGTTTTACAACGACGAAATCCTCGACTGGTATGCCGGGTTCAACCGGGTGAGGACCGGGTTTTTCCACCGGCACGGGATCCGGAGAATGCCGGCCAGCACGGGAATCGGCGCGCCCAATCCCGCCGGAACAGCGCTTGTGGCAAAGGCCTTCGCGGTGCGATCGGAAGACACTGCGGTGCGAACGGTTCGCTCCCCGCTGCAATGTGACGCCTTCGCCTATGGCAGCGCGTTCAGCCGCGCGCTGGAAGTCGCGGACGCCCGCTCACGAACGCTTTATATCTCGGGCACGGCCAGCATCGAGCCCGGCGGAAGAAGCGTCCACAAAGGCGATCCCTCCGCCCAGATCAAGCTGACGATGGATGTCGTTGAGGCGATCCTTGGCGAGGGGGGCATGGATTTCGGTGATACCACCCGCGCTGTTGGGTATTTCCGGGATCCGGCGCACATTTCATTCTGGAACGATTTCAGCCGGGGACTGCCGGCACTTCCTCTGCTCGCCGTCGGATGCCATGTCTGCCGCGACGATCTCCTTTTTGAAATCGAACTCGACGCATCCAGGGAAATGGATTCCGTTCCTGCGGGACAATCGATAGTGTCCCGCACGAACCCATGATCCCAAGAGAAGAAGTCAGCCGCATCGTCCGCGAGGTCCTCGCAAAGCAAACCTCCGAATTGCTCCCCCCGCCGGAGCCCGCGGCTCCCGCGGCGACTGCCTTCACAGCCGGCATTCCAGCAGTCAGCCGTGCGGCCCTCCTCACCGGGGCCGGAAAAATTGAGATCCGCGAATTCCCGATCCGGGAAATCAGCGATGACGAGATTCTGATCCGTGTCGAAGGCTGCGGGGTCTGCGGGACCGACGTCCATGAATTCCGCGGCGACCCGATGAAGCTTGCACCTCTGGTTCTCGGGCACGAGGGCACCGGAGAGATCATCGCCCTCGGAAAAAATGTGTCTCGCGACAGCGGCGGGAAGCCGGTGCGGTTGGGCGACAGGATCGTGACAAGCGTCAGCACCTGCGGGAAATGCGACGCATGCCTCTACACGCCCGCGCGCCTCAACCTGTGCGAAAACCTCCGCGTGCACGGCCTCATCCCCGACGACGACACCCACCTCAACGGGTATTTCGCCGAGCACATGATCGTGCGGTCCGACTCGACATTCTTTGTGGTCAACGACCTCAGCCTCGACCTCCGGATGCTCATCGAACCGGCCGCCGTCGTCGTCCACGCGCTGGAGCGCGCGAAAAGCACCGGCCTCCTGAACTTCCGCAGCCGTGTGCTGGTGCAGGGCTGCGGCCCGATCGGCCTTCTCATGCTGGCCGCGGTGCGCGCATCCGGCGTCCAGCATATTATCGCCCTCGACGGAGACGAGAGCCGCCTCGACATGGCCCGAAGGATGGGTGCGGAAGCCGCGATCAACTACAAGCTTCACGACGGCGTCCAGGGGGTCACCGGGGCCGTGCGCGCCGCCACCCGCGGACGCGGCGCCCACTTCGCCTTCCAGTGCACCGGGGTTCCCTCGGCGGCCAGCAACATCTGGAAATACGTCCAGCGCGGCGGCGGCATCTGCGAGGTCGGGTTCTTCGTGGACAACGGCACCTGCTCGATCAACCCGCACCAGGACATCTGCGCGAAAGAAATCTCTGTCGTTGGATCCTGGGTCTACACGGTCGAGGAATACCCGATCGCCTACAATTTTCTGCGCCGCGCACAGGGGATCGGACTGCCGGTCGAAAGCCTCATCACCCACCGGTTCCCGCTCGACCGCATCGAAGAAGCCATGGAGGTCAACATCCGCCAGGAAGGCCTCAAGGTTGCGGTGATCCCCTGAAGACGAACCATCCGGGGCTCTCCTGTGTCGTCTTCGGGTTCAGAGCCCGACCGGTTGGCCCGTGTGAACGGATTTTTCCTCCGCCTCACAGATCTCGAGCGCGGTCATGCCGTCCTGCGCGGTGACGATCTGCGGCAGGCGGCCATGGGCGACGCAGTCAACAAAGTAGCGGGTTTCCGCACCGTAGCCATCCAGTCCCTCCAGTTTCACGATGCGGGGATCGCATCCTTGTTCCGTGACGTGCAGCGCATCCACTCCGCGGGAGAGGTCGAAGTCCACGGTGGCCCGCTCGCAGTGAAGAGTGTAGGCCATATTGAAGCCTCTCTTGAGGAGCCAGCTTCCCTCGGCATGCACCGCCGGACCGCCGGGAATATGGTATTGGGTCACGACGTGGTCGACATCCCCCGAGTTGCCGGTGACGCCACACGAAAAGACACTCGCGGGGCGCCCGAAGAGGAAGTTGACAAAGTCGCTGTCGTGGATGTGCAGGTCGAACAGAGCCCCGCCGGAATACGATCCCTGGCGGTTCCACGCGGGTATTTCTGAAACGCGTCTGAAGCTGGCGGCCAGGACCCTGCCGAAAGAGCGCTCCGCGACCGCCTGCTTGAGCCAGGCCCATCCCGGCCAGAACCGCATGCACATCGCGGGCATCAGCATGCCCGGAGAGGCCTCGGCCACTTTGAGAATTTCCCCCGCCTCCGCCGACGTGCGGGCGAGCGGCTTCTCGCAGAGGACGTGTTTACCAGCCCGCAATGCGGCGATAGCCTGCTCGGGATGTAAATGCGTCGGAGTGCAAATATCCACGAGTTCCACTTCAGGATCGGCAAGCAACCCGTCGAGGCTCCGAAAAACGCTCACATCCGGACCAAGGCGGATATCGTCGGACTTCTTGATATTGCCCGCGACGCCGGGAAGCACGCCATCGACCGGTATCCGGGTGGCATCGCAGACGGCGACAACACGGGCTGCCGGGTTGTCGAGATGCGCGCGGAGATGGGTCACTCCCATGAATCCCAGGCCGGCCACAGCCACGTTCACCTGTTTGTTTGGAGGAGCGGACATCAGTGGTTCAAGACAAGTTCGCGAGCGGTGAGGATGTCGGCGATCCGCTGCGTCCCGGCTTCGCGTTCGATCACATAATTTCCGGAGAAGTTGACCTCATCAAGCGCGCGGAAAAATCCCGGCCAGTCCACCTCTCCACTGCCAACAGCAACCTCCTCGCCCCATGTGCCTGGCACTGCGGTCCGGATGGCATCCTTGATGTGGACCTGACGGATCCACGGACCGAGCGTGTGGATGGCCCCGACCGGATCCCCCATGCCGTAGAGAATCATGTTCGCAGGATCGAAATTCACCCCGACCCCGGGCAGGTTTTGCAGCACAAGCGCGAGCGCATCCGCGGTCTCCTGGCCGGTTTCCATGGCAAGGGGAATTCCCGCATCTGAAAAAACCTCCGCCAATCTCTTCAGGCGGCCGATCATTTTCCCGAATGCGGGATCCGATTCGTCATGGGGGAGAAAACCCGCGTGGAACGTCACGAGCTCCAGTCCCAGATCCGCAGCAAGCTGCGAGGAGGCGCGGATGTGAGCGAGGTTTTTCTCCCAAGTCGCATCGGGCGCAACCCCGCCGGTCAGCCGGATCGATTCCAGCGTTGAGTAATCCTCGCCGGCGCATCCGAACATCCCGGAGACGACCTCGACCCCGTCGGCGCAAAGCAACGCTTCCTCCCAGATACCGGGGGCTTCGATCAGCGGGTCGAGAGCCAGCTGGATGCGCGGGATGCCGGTCGCTTCCAGTTTGGCGATCAAATCCTGCGGACCGGACGGCTGGAGCGACCAACTGCACACGGCGAGGCGGATGGAGGAGACGGTCATGGAATCGGAAGGAGGAAAGGAAAATGGTCCACCGGCTCTCCCCTGAGGCGGACAATGAGACGTTCCTTGGAGTTCATTTTTCTGGTGCATTTTCAAAGCGGCGTCAGACGGACGGTCAGCGACTCGTATCCCAGCGTGCGCGTGTAACTGGCCTCGCTTTCCACACGCTCCTTTGCCTCGAGCACGGTGATGAGGGCGATCCGTTCGGTGCATTTTTGGAGAAGCGCCCGGAGGATCAGTCTCGCATGGGGCGCGCCCATGCAAAGATGAGTGCCGAATCCGAAGGCCAGATGGGGGTTGGGCTTGCGGTCGAGCCGCACCTCCTCCGGAGCGTCGAAGGCCCGCTCGTCCATGTTGGCGGAAGCCCAGCAGAGCGAAACGCGTTCCCCGGCCTTCACCGTGACGCCGTTCACCTCCGTCTCCTCCGGGCACACGCGCCCGATATGAGTGAGCGGCATGAAGACGCGGAAAAATTCCTCGCTTGCGTGGGTGATCCGCTTCGGGTCCCCGCGCAGAAACTCCAGCGCGTCTGGATGCTCCGCCAGATATCCGAGCGCGCAGGAAATCGTGTGGATGATCGTGTCGCGTCCGCCGGCGAAGGCGAGATTGGCGAAACCCATCATCTCCTCGCGGGTGAGCGGCCGGCCGCGAAAGGTCACCTGCGTGAGAGCGCTGAAAAAATCCTCCCCAGGAGCGGCTTCAGCGCGATCGAATTGCGAGCGCAGGTATTCCTCCAGAACGTTGCCTTTCTTAAACTCACCTCCGGTGACTTTAAAAACATGGATCCCCCAGCCGATCCAGGTCTCCGCTTCGGACTCCGGCACGTTGAGAAGGTGGGTGAGCGCGAGGGATTGCAGCGGCAGAGCGAACCCATTGACGATCTCGACAGAATCCCGGCGCAGAGCCTCCACAAGCATCCCGTCAACCAGGCCTTCGATTTTTGCGATGAATGCGGGGTCTTTCGGACGCTGGAAAAACGGTTCGGTGATCTTCCGGTAGTCGGTGTGTTCGGGCGGATCAGTCTCGATCGGAAGTTGCCGCATCGTGCGCACCGCCTCCTCGGAGGGAATCGGCACGCGGAACGGTGCGTCGGAGCTGAATGTCTTCCAATCCTTTGCCGCACGGCGCACATCCTCATGACGCAGGAGCATGGGGATTTCCTCACCGTGGAACGGACACTTCAGGATGCCGAAGTCATTCCGTGCTTCGCGGAAGGGATCGGAATTCATCACGCTAATTGGTGGAAGCAAAGCGACCGGCCTGCCGGTGCGCCATCCAGTCGCAGACTGTTGCCAGGTCCGCCACCGGGACATTTGTGTGTGGCAGCGTGTGCATGTAGGGCGTCGGACCGAACTCCGGCGTCAGGAACGACTCCGCAACCCCTCTCTCCCGCTGTGACCGCCAGATCACATCCCACCAGCGTTCGTGGGCTGCGAGGTGAACGGCATATTCGGGGGCGGAGGGATCCGGAACTTGCGGCCCTTCCTCAAACCCGACACGGGCGTGAAGGTGAAGGCACTGCCGGGCCGCCATTGCGATCGTCTCATCCAGATCGGGAAGCAGCCGCTCGCAGACACACACCCAGTGGCTGAAGTCGCAGGTCAGCCGCAGGTCGGGAAAAAGTTTCAGGATGTGTCTCGTCTGCCATGGGGTGCCGAACCAGCGAAGCCGGTGCGTCTCGTGCGCCACCGGCACGCCGATCTTCTTTTCCATTTCGAGCATCCGACCGTAAAATTCCTCCGCCTCGGCGGGACTCCAGTTGTCGTAGCCGGAATGGGCGTTGAAGAAGATCGGCCCGTGATCCAGGCACTCCTCGATCTGGATCCGGAGCGAATCCAGATGCTCGTCCACCGAGCCGCCCGCGACAAAGTCGCGGCTGAAGATCTGCGGCACCCACCCGAAGCCGCTCTCCTTCAGGAAGCGCAGGAGCCCGGGGCCATCGGGAACGGTGCGAATCGAGGACTCGATCGCCTCATAGCCGGCATCGCGCCAGCGCGGCAGGTATTGCTGAAAACCGTGCGTCAGATCGACCCCCCAAAGGTGGCGGATGAGTTTTATTTTCATTCTGGATTTCATTCTGGCTGCAATTGTTTAGCACACCCTCTGGGCGCTGTCTTCTCCTGCTTCAACGAGGTCCGCATCGGCCATGCATCCAGGCTCCTCATCATGATGGATCATCCCGTCTCCATAATCGCTCACGCAAGCGGATTCGACCGCCTCTCCAACCTCCGCTTCCGCAAACTCACCGGAGCAAGCCCGAAGGAATACCGGCGCGAACACCACACGGGATGAATTAAATAAAATTGACGGCATTCGCCAATTTCTGATGAAAATCATCCGGCCACAAGAAATCGTAAATATTTTTATGATATTTTTTATTACCTTATATTAAATCATTTAAATATGTTTTTTAACATCGGCTTACCACTTGCCAGCCCGGAAAATCGATTGAATGAAAAAAAACAACTGTTGCCATTGTGACAGCATTTGTATAAATTTTCCCACCGAATCCGATTCTCCTCATGAACTCAGACGACCCCCATCCCTCCTCAAAAGCGTGCTGTTCCTCCGCGCTTGGCCCGGCCCTCGGGCTCCTGACCATCCGCATCTGGCTCGGATTGCGCGCCCTCGCGACCGGGATTGAAAAGTTTGCGGGGAGCAAGGCCTCGGAGGCGGCGGTCCTGATCGACGGAAAGCCGAACGACTACGGCCTCACGGAATCCGCGTCGGAGAAAGTTTACGGGCTCTCTCACTACCACGGGATCCCCGAGGCGCTGCGCTCCGCTTTCAAGTCGGAGCCCCTGCTTCCGGGCTTCTCGCTGGACATCTACGACAAGGTGCTCGGCCCCGCGCTGATCATCCTCGGCATCACAGTCTTGCTCGGCATCCTTCCCCGGCTCTCGCTTTTTGCGATGGGGCTGCTTTATACCAGCCTGACTTTCGGCCTGATTCTGCTGAAGCAGGATGCCGGGGTTGCGTGGCTCGCAATCCATATTATCTTGATCGCCATGGCCCTGATTTACTCCGACCGCGACAAGTGCGTGCTCCTCGGGCGCAAGTGGTAATTCCTCCGATGAAACCCAGCTTGGCTCAGACCGGCTCCCGCCGGGATTTTTTGAAGATGGGCGGCCTTGTCGGCGCGGGCTTCGTGCTCGGAGCGCCATCCATCCTCCGCGCGGCAACCGCCCAGTCCACCCCGGACTCGATCAACGTCGGGTTCATCGGCCTCGGCAAGCAGCACGAGGTGCTCTTCAACGCGATGAAGAACGTTCCCGGACTGCATTACGGCGCGGTCTGCGACATTATGAAAAACCGGGTCGGCAGCGCGTTTTCCCGGATTAAAAACTCCTTCGGCAACCAGCCGGCCCGCTACACCGACGCCGAGGAGATGCTGGCCAAGGAGAAGGACCTGGATGCCGTCATCGTGGCGACTCCGGATTTCTGGCATTCCCGCCATACCGTCTGGGCGCTCGAAGCCGGAAAAAACGTCTACTGCGAGAAGATGATGTCGAACACGCTGGACGACGCCCGCGCGATGGTCGCCGCCATGGAACGCACCGGGAAGCTCTGCCAGATCGGACACCAGCGCCGGAGCAATCCCCGCTACCTCTTCACGCTGAACGAGCTTCTGCGCCGCCATAGAATCTGCGGTCAGATCGTCAACGCAAACGGCCAGTGGAACCGCGCGGTCGGCTCCTCGCAGGACATCCAGGTGAAGGCCTCGATTCTTCCTGACAAAGAGACGCTCCTCAAATACGGGTTCGGCCGCCCGGGCAAAGACCTCACACTCGAGGAACTCCAGCACCGGTTTTTGAACTGGAGATTCTACAAGGATCTCTCCGGCGGTCCGATCTCCGACCTCGGCGCCCACCAGATCGACGTCTTCAACTGGTTCTTCGGCATGCAGCCGTGGCGGGTCATGGCGTCCGGCGGACGGAACTATTTCAAGGACCGCGAGCACTTCGACAACGTCATGTGCATCTTTGACTACGCCACCCCGGATGGCGGCGCGCGGGCCTTTTATCAGGTGCTCACCACTACCAGCGCCGGCGGAGGATACTTCGAATCCTTCATGGGCATCGACGGCACGATCAGAATCTCCGAGCGGGCCGCCTACACGGGCATCTACCGCGAGGCTGGCACCGCGCCGAGCTGGGACCACCTCGTCGCCCAGGGCTACCTGAAAAGAAGCGCCGCCCCGAAAGCCGCCGCCGATTCCTCGGACGCCATCGCGTCCTACGAATCCGCCGCTCCCGAAACCTACGAACTCCCCGGCGGGCTCAGCAAGCCGCCCCACCAGCCGCACCTCGAAAACTTCTTCGCGGCGATCCTCGGAAAGGAAAAACTGAATTGCGACGCCCGGCACGCACTCGAATCGGAAGCCCCGATCTACTGGGTCAACCCGGCCGCCGAAAGCGGCCAGACCATCATTTTCGACACCGAACACCTCCGCGTATAACCCATCATGAAAACCCTCGCCCTATCCACCATCCTCCTCGCTCTCACCGGCACCATCCAAGCCGCAGACATTCCGCTCACGACGGCCATCCCGCCGGAGGTCATCGAGGGCACGCCAATGCCGATCAATGTCCCGGACCTCGTACCCGCACCCAAAACGGCCCCGACACTCAACGTCCCCGCAGGCACTGCGCTCCTCTCGAAGGGTAAGAAGGTCACGAGCAGCGACGACTTTCCGGTGGTCGGCGAGCTCACGCTCATCACCGACGGTGAAAAGGAAGGTGGCGAGGGATATTACGTCGAGCTGATGGACGGCCCGCAGTGGATCCAGATCGATCTCGAGCAGACGGATTCCATCGCGGCAGTCTGGGTCTGGCACTTCCACAGCCAGCTCCGCGCCTACCACGATGTCGTCATCCAGATCTCCGACGATCCGGAATTCAAAACCGGCGTCACCACTATATACAACAACGACTTCGACGATTCCTCCAAGCTCGGCAAGGGCTCAGACAAGCCGTATGTGGACTCGCGCTACGGCCTGCTCGTGGACGCGAAGGGCGCCAAGGGGCGCTACGTCCGCCTCTACTCCAAAGGCAACACCTCAAACGACTCGAACCACTACATCGAGGTCGAGGTCTTCGGCTCCCCGGCTTCCTGAGCCGTAGGCCGGGAAGAGAGCCGTTTTTCTCTCGCAACGATGCTGGTTGCATGCCACCTTTGAACCGAGGTGAAGGGTATCGTTTTCACAAAATTTGTTGAAATGGTCGAGGAGCAGTTCTCGATCGAAGCGGCTGAGGACATGATCTCGGCGTGCGATCTGCCCTCTGGAGGGGCTTATACTTCTGTCGGAACCTATGACCACCGGGAGATGGTGGCCCTGCTCCAGCAACTCTCCGCGATGAGCGGACGGTCCATTCCGGATCTGCTGCGCGCCTATGGCACCCACTTGTTCGGTCAGTTCGCCATCCTTTATCCGGTGTTTTTCGAAGGGGTTACCTCCTCAGTGGAATTTGCCGGGCGGATCGAGCAGGTGATCCATGTCGAGGTTCTGAAGCTCTACCCCGACGCGGAGCTTCCGAGTTTCGAGGTGAAAACCCACACCCCCGACGAACTGAAGATGATCTACCGCTCCGACAGGCATATGGGGGATTTGGCGGAGGGCCTGCTGGAGGGTTGCATCGCGCACTTCGGGGAACAGAACTCCGTTTCTTTGCTGCGCGAAAATTTGGAGGAAGAAGGAAACCCGGTATGCTTCACACTGACACGGCATCGGTAAACCCGGAGGTTGCCCGGGCACTCCGGCGCGCCGAACGCGAGAAGTTGGCACGCCAGCAGGCGGAATCGCTTTTGGAGCAGAAAAGCCGGGAGCTTTACCGCGTAAATGAAATGCTGCGCTCGCAGGCGCAGGACCTCGAAAATCTGGTGCGCGACCGGACTGCGGATTTGGAGAAGGCGCTGCAGGAGGCAGAGTCCGCAACGCGCGCTAAGAGCGATTTTCTCGCGATGATGAGCCATGAGATCAGGACTCCGCTGAACGGGATTATCGGGATCGCCGACATCCTCGCGCTCACCTCCTTGGATGACGAGCAGGCCGCGCACCTGGGTCTCCTCAGCCATAGCAGCGAACACCTTCTCACCCTGATCAACGACATTCTGGACTTCTCAAAAATCGAAGCCGGGCACCTCGCTCTGGAGGAAAGGGCATTCGATCCGGCGATGGAGCTTCAAAGCACGGCTGCCATGTTCCGTCCGACAGCAGAGAGCAAGGGCCTAGCTGTGGAGGTGGAGATCGGCGAGATGCCATCCATGGTCCTCGGCGACAGCCACCGGCTCCGGCAGGTCGTCTCCAATATCCTCTCGAACGCGATCAAGTTCACCCAGGCGGGCAGGGTGCTCGTGAAGGGTTTCGGGACGCGGGAACCCTCCGGTCGCTGGCGGATCGATGTCACGATCATCGATTCCGGCATCGGCATCCAGGATGCCGCGATTCCATACCTGTTCGAACCATTTTCTCAGGCAGACACATCCACGACGAGGAAGTTTGGCGGCACAGGCCTGGGCCTGGCGATTTGCAAACGCTTGACGGAAGCCATGGGGGGAGGAATTTCCGCCGTGAGCAACGGGAGCGGCTCGACATTCCGCTTTCATGTCAGGGTTAAAGATGCATCCGAAGCCGTCCCCCATGAGGCAACGTTGGAACTCTGCCCCCAGCAGAGCCCGGGAACTCTGTCGATTCTCCTTGTCGAGGATAACGCGATCAACCAGACCGTCGCCCTCTCGTTTCTCAAGCGGCTCGGGCAGCGTGCGAGTGTGGCGGATACCGGCCGCAAGGCTGTCGAAATGATCTCCGCAGGGCACTACGATCTTGTGTTCATGGATATGCAAATGCCTGAGATGGACGGGCTCGAAGCCACGGCTGCGATACGAAAACTCGACCTGCCCAGCCAGCCCCGGATCATCGCCATCACGGCGAACGTCTTCGATGCGGACCGCGAGCGGTGCCGCGTCGCCGGAATGGACGGCTTTGTTTCCAAGCCCTTCCGGCTGGAAGATCTGAGGCGGGCGATCTGCGAGACCTGCATCGGCTGCCACGCAAACAATTCCAAATCCTGAATGTGTCAATACGCGGAACCCAATCTTGGGCGACCGAATTCCTTGGCTCCCTGCAGGTTCGGGACAATGTCCCCATCTGCGAACTACGGCCCCTATCTGATGGTCGCCTTCGGCACAAGTCGACGAAATAATGATGCTCCGGAGCCGGAAGGATGGCATACTTCCCGCATGACGGAATTGCAGCGGGCAGACATACAACGTTCGGTCGAGGCTTGGAAACGGGCCGCGCCGGTATTGGACAGTGTCCGTCGCGAAGACATCCGTGCGGCGGAAACGGTTTCCTCGATCGCCGCGTTCCGTGGAACTGCACTCGCAAAAGTCAAGACACACCCGCCGGCATCGACCTCGGGACTCGTCGAACAGCAGCGGTGGTTCCGGCGGCTGACTGGAAACCGATGACCGAGCTTTTTTCTCTCGCATTGGAAATTCAGAATGCCTGCAAAAATAACGGCTGGCCCTTTTGTGTGATTGGAGGACTCGCCGTCCAACATTGGGGAGAGCCCCGATTCACCAGGGATGTTGACCTCACAATCCTGACTGGATTCGGCGGCGAGGAGCCTGTCGTTGATGGGTGCCTTGCCCTCTACAGTCCCCGCATCGAAAACGCCCGCGCCTTCGCCCTGCAAAATCGCGTGCTTCTGCTGAAATCCCCCGATGGACTGGGAATCGACATTGCGCTGGGGGCACTCGATTTTGAGCGGTCCGCCGTGGAACGCGCATCCAACATCGAAGTCATTGATGGGAAGCACCTGCGCCTTTGCACCGCTGAGGATTTGATCGTTATGAAGGCGTTTGCAGACCGGCCGCTCGATTGGAACGATGTCCAAGGGATCATTGTCAGACAGGGGACCGGGAATCTCGATTGGCCGTATATTTACCGGCATCTGGAACCGCTCTGTGAAGTGAAGGAACAGCCGGAGATCGTGGACCGTTTGCGGAGGCTGGCAGACCGGTAAACCGGATCGTGTCCGCAGGCCGTAAACTCAAGGAGAACCCGACAACGCTCAGATCCGGACGCGGTTGCGATCCCGGTAGACTGCGGGAGGCAGTCCGGTGGCGCGCTTGAATGCGCGGCACAAGTGTTCCAGGCTGCTGTATCCCGCCCGTTCCGCCACCTCGGCTGCTTTGAGATCGGTTTCGCACAGAAGCCTTCCAGCCTCGTTCGCGCGGCACCGGGCGATGTAACGCGCCGCGCTCTCTCCCAGTTCGCGACGGAATGCGACCGCCAAGCCACGGGAAGACAGGTGTGCGGCGGCGGCCACCTCCGCCACTGAAATGGAGCCGCGGAACTCCTCATGTATGAAGCGGACAGCCCTGGCCACGGCCGCATGGTGGACAGCGAGGGTGTTGGTGCTTTGACGGACCACCACGCCACCGGGAGGAATCAGCACGGGCCGGGCCGGCGGGCGGGATCCCTTCATGAGCCTTCCCAGCAGGCGGGCCCCCTCCCGTGCGATCCTCTCAAAATTTGCATCCACGGATGACACGGGTATGGCGGCGTATTCGCAGATATCGCACTGGTTGAACAACCCCATCACCCCCATCTCGGCGGGAACCGCGATGCCGGCCCGCCCGCACAAATGGAGAAGGTGCGGAGCCCAGTCGTCCACCACAACCACCCCGCAGGGCTTGGGCAGATCCCGCAGAGACCGCTCCAGCCAGCGCATCGCCGCCGAACTGTGACGCGTGGCCGAGTAGGGCGCATGCGCCGCAATTTTCCGGTAGAGCGAGATCTCGTGAAAATCCGCGCCACGGTGGGCGGCCCCCCGCGCCATGGCTCCGATAACAGGCCGTTCATGCCAGCCATTGCAGGTGTTGATGAATACCAGGTGGCGGAACCCGCGATCCAGAAGATGATCTGCGGCCATGCGGCCAAGAGCGGCCGGATCATAGGTCACCCTCCCCACCGCGGCGGCCCCCTTGGCCCGCAAATCCCACAACCACGCGCCCGAGAGGTCCACGCAGGGCACGCCGGGAAACCGGCGCAGGACATCCAGTTCCCGGCGCTTCCCCACCACCGCAAGGATGCCATCGAAACGCTCGCCTGGCGCCGGAGTCAGTCCGGTCCGGTTGTAATTGGTATCCAGGGTCCAGCCCGCCTCACGTGCGTGGGAAAGGATGCCCCGCAGGATGTCGTGCTCCACATACCCGAGCAACACCAGAACGTGAGGATTGCGTCGGAGACGATTTTTACGGGAGGAGGTCATAATGCCCAAAAGCGCAATCAATTTGCCTGATTCGACATGGACCGGCAACCTGTTTTACATAAGGTGGTCTTATGACCTCCCGCGAACGCTTCAGGAAAGCCATCAGCCACCAGCAGCCGGACCGCGTGCCGATCGACGTCGGTCAGGACATGCACAACGGTCTTCATGAAGTCGCCTATGCGAATCTCCTGAAGCATCTCGGGGAAACGGATGAAATCCGTCTCTACGACCGCATCCAGCATCTGGCCGTCGTCAAGGAGAGCGTGCTGGAGCGCCTGCGCGCGGACACCCGCTATGTTTTCGCCGGTGCCGCGGAGGACTTCCGGGTGGTCGTTGCGGAGGACGGCAGTTGGGCGGACGAATGGGGCGTGCGCCGCAAAACGTGCGGATACTACGACGAGGCGTGCCAGCACCCATTAGCCGGTTGCGACATGGCGGCGGTGCGCGCGTATCGTTTGCCCGACCCGCTCGATCCGGGCCGCTTCGCCGGTTTGAGGGAGAACGCCCTGCGCCTGCACTCGACCACGGACTACGCCCTCATCGCGGGCAGCCCGGCCTCCCTGTTTTATCTCTCCGCCGAGTTGATCGGGTTCGAGGAGTATATGGAGAGGCTGCTGACGGACCGGGACGTGATCGAAACGCTGGTGGAGCGGGTGTTGGAGTTTTGCATGGAATTTTTCTCATCCTATCTCGACGCGGTGGGGGATCTCGTGGAGATGGTCTGGGTGGGAGACGACTGGGGCACGCAGCAGGGACCGATCATGCAGCCGCAGTTGTTCCGCGAGATCTTCGTGCCGCGCTACCGCAGGTTTTGCGAGTTTGTGAAGAGCCGGACCCAAGCAAAAATTGCGCTACACTCCTGCGGATCTGTTTGCTGGGCGTTGGACGATTTTGCCGATGTGGGCTTTGACGTGGTGCATCCCCTGCAGGGCGACGCCTGCGGGATGGGGGACCCCGAGGCGATCAAGCAAAAGTTCGGAGGGCGGCTGGCATTCTACTCCAATCTCTGCAACCAGACAATCCTGCCCTACGGCACCCCGGAGCAGGTCCGGGAGGATGTGATCCACAAAATCCGCGCACTCGCTCCCGGCGGCGGGTATGTGGCATCGGGCGGCCACAACATCCAGGCTGATGTCAAACCGGAGAACATTCTGGCACTGTTCGACACGGCCTACGAATATGGCGTCCTGTCCGGGAGCCAACCGGCATAATCCTCCCAGAGCAAATTCATTCAAAGGACATGAACGCCTCCCATACGTCCAACATCCGCTTCGTGCTGTTTGCCACGGGTGTCACCGCCATCGGAGGTTTTCTCTTCGGCTACGACACGGCCGTCATCAACGGCGCGAACTCGTATCTGAAGGCTCACATGAACCTTACTCCCGCGCAGGAGGGCCTGGCCGGGGCGAGCGCGATTCTCGGCTGCATCCCGGGAGCGATGTGCGCGGGCGTTTTGAGCGACCGCTTCGGGCGGAAGAAAATGCTGTTCCTCTGCGCGCTGCTCTTCGCCGTCTCCGGCGTGCTCTCCGCGATCCCGACCACGTTCAGCCAGTTCCTTGTCGCCCGCATCATCAGCGGGCTCGGCATCGGCGCGTCCTCGATGATCTGCCCGGTTTACATCGCCGAAATCGCGCCTGAGAAATGGCGCGGCCGCCTCGGCACGCTCTTCCAGCTCGGCATCGTCACGGGGATATTCCTCACGCTCTTCATCAACAGCCTGATTCAGGGCATGGGTGACGAGGCATGGAACACCGCCTACGGCTGGCGCTGGATGCTCGGCATGGAGGTTGTGCCGGCCCTAGCGTTCATTGGCCTCCTTTTCACCGTGCCGGAAAGCCCGCGCTGGCTCGCACAAAAGGGCCGCGAAGATGAAGCCCGCGAGATCCTCACCAAGGTGGATGGAGCGGAACACGCCGCGACGGAAATGGCCGCCATTCGCGAATCCATGAACCACGAGGAAGGTCGGATGTCCGAGCTTCTGGTCGGTCCCTTCCGCAGGCCGCTCATTATTGCGGTCATATTGATGATGTGCTCGCAGTTCTGCGGCATCAACGCGATCATGTATTACTCCACCAAGATCTTCGCCACCGCCGGCGGAGGCACGAACGCGGCGTTCACATCATCCGTCTGGGTCGGCCTCATCAACCTGTTTTTCACATTTGTCGCCATCGGTTTCGTGGATAAGGCGGGAAGACGTCCGCTGCTGCTCATCGGAACGGCCGTTCAGACCGTCGCGCTCGGGCTTGTCGGCTGGATGTTCCACACGGGCGTGAGCGGCGTGCCGCTGCTCCTGTGCGTGATCGGCTTCACCGCTGCCTTTGCGATGGCCATGGGCCCGCTCTCCTGGCTGATCTGCTCGGAGATTTTCCCGAACAAGGTGCGTGCTCGTGCGATGTCGGTGGCGGGGGTCACGATCTGGGTCTCCTGCTTCATCGTCGCCCAGACGTTCCCCATGATGAATGACAACCCCGCCATCGGCCCGGCGAGGACATTCTGGATCTACGCGGGCGTCAGCCTGTTCTCATTCCTGTTCGTCCTCGCAATGATCCCGGAAACCAAAGGCCGCACGCTCGAGCAAATCGAGAAAATGTGGATCGATCAATGACCTCCGAACCGAAGAAACCCCTTATGAAAAAGCACACCCTCATCGCCATCGCGATTACTGCTATCTGTCTCCAACCCGCCCGGAGTGCGGAGCCCTCCAAGCCGGTGACACCGCAATTCCAATTCCTCCCGGCGGGCGAAGTGAAGCCGCGCGGCTGGCTGCTCGAGCAGATCCGCAACGATGTGAAAAACGGATTCACCCCCGTGCTCGACAAGCTCACCACCACCTACTGCAACCTCTCCACCTTCGACACGCGCAAAAAGGCGGACATGGAAAAGCCGAAGATCGGCGGGGTCTGGTGGGCCGGCGAAATCACCGGAAACTGGCTGGACGGCTACATCCGGATGGCCTACCTGGCCGACGACCCGGAGGCGAAGGCCCGCGTGGACGAACTGGTCGCCAAAGTTCTGGCAATGCAGGAGGACGACGGCTACCTGGGCGCCTATCCGCGCGGGTTGCGCTATCAAAGCCCGCTCGGAGCGCCGAACAACGGCGAGCTGTGGGCCCAGGCCTGTCTGCTCCGCGGACTGCTGGCCTATTACGAACTGACCGGACGCAAGGACGTTCTGGCTGCGGTCCAGCGTGCCGTGGACCTGACTCTCTCGAAATATGACAAGGACCGCCCCTACTGGCCCGAGGCGATTCCGCGTGGAGGCCCGGCCCACAGCCTGATGTTCGTGGACATTTGCGAATACCTTTATCGCATCACGGGAGAGAAGCGCTATGCGGACTTCGCTCAGTTCCTTTACGACGGCTACAACGTGCCGAAAGATGTCTTCGACTCGGACATCCTGCTGCGAAACCTGGCCCAGCCCGACAAACTTTTTGTCGGTCACTGCGCGCACATCACGGAACACTTGCGCGTCCCGCTGTTTGTTTACTACGCGACCGGAGACGACAAATACCGGGTGGCGGTCGAGAACATCTTCATGAAAACCGCCCGCCACACCGGGACCAGCGGGGCCTGCATCGGCGATGAGGACATCCGCCAGAGACTGTCATCACCCTACCTCAGCCACGAGCAATGCACGATGTTCGAGCTCCTCAACAGCCTGCAATCGGGCGTGGAAAAGACCGGCCGCGTTGATCTGGCCGACTGGATCGAGTGGCTCGCCTACAACGCCGCACAGGGTGCCCGGATGCGCGACGACAGCCAGGCCACCCGCGGGATCCAATACCAGGGGTTCGACAACCAGTTTGAAGCCACGCACAAGGAACTCGGCGGGCGCTGCAAGTATTCCCCGACACACGAGGACGTGGCTGTCTGCTGCCCGCCGACTGCGGGCAAAATGTATGCCTACCTCACGAATTACCTGTGGATGAAGGAAGCCCACGGCAACGGCCTGGCCGCCGTGACCTATGCCCCGAACTCGCTGCAAACGAAAGTGGATGGCGTCCCGGTCACGATCGACACCGATACGAGCTATCCGTTCGAGGACGAGGTGCGGATGACGGTGAAAACCGACAAGCCGGTCGAGTTTCCGATCTGGCTGAGGATCCCGGCCTGGCCGGGCAGCGTGCGCGTGGACGCCCCCGGCGCGGAAATCCGCGAGGAAAAGGGCTGGAAGATCGCGACGAAAAAATGGCAGACTGGCGACAAGATCACATTGTCCTTCGCCCCCGAAATCGTGCGGAAGAAGGCACCGAACGGTGAGATTTTCTGGCGGCGCGGTCCGCTGGTCTTCGCGCTGCCGATCCCGGCGGTGCAGACCTCGATCAAGCAATATCCGGTGAAGGGCTTCGACGACTGGGACATCACGCCGAAGGAAGGCGCGAACTGGGACTATGCGGTGGACAAGGACAGCGGGGACTTCCAGTTGGAGCGCTCGCCGCAGGCCGCATCGCTGCCGTGGTGCGCGCCGCCGTTGGCCCTGAAAGGCCATCTCCTCAACCGCAAGACGAACCAACTGGAAGAAGTCCGTCTCGTTCCCATGGGGACCAGCCTCCTGCGGCGCACGGCCTTCACCGACATGGCGGCGGTCGGTCTGCTCAAGGGCGACGACAATCTGGCCCGCAAAGCCAAAATCGAGGTGACCACCACCGGCAAGGGGTTTTCAGCGGATGCCCTCACTGACGGCGTGGCCGAAGGACATCCGAAAAACCAGAAGGCGGAATGGTCCAGTGATCGTGGCACCACGGGAACGAAGGTGAAGCTTACCTGGGACAAACCGGTGACCATTGAGGACGTCTGGTTCTTCGACCGCCCCAACGGGGCCGACCAGGTGCTCGGCGCCTGGGTGAACTTCAGCGACGGGTCTTCCGAAATGGTGGACCAGCTTCCCAACGACGGGATCACCCCGTTCAAAATGAACTTCCCGGAAAAGACGGTCACCTGGATGGAGGTCAACATCACCAAAGTGAGCCCGACCACGAAAAATGCCGGATTCTCCGAAATCGCCGTCTTCAAGAAGGCACCCGGCGAGTAATGTGAAGATTTCTGGCATTTGAATATAAGTGTGGTTTTTATAAATAACTTAATTTTTCTCTCATGAGCACGCTCCTCCTCAGAAACGCAATGGCGGCCGCCTTCCTCATGGTGGCCGGAATGTCCGTCACCGCAGTCGCGGCGGATCCGGCGGCCCCGACTGTCAGGCCCCGGTTCCAGTTTCTTCCGGCGGGGGAGGTGCAGCCGCGCGGGTGGCTACTGGAGCAGATCCGCGCCGATGTGACCGAAGGGTTCACCCCGGTGCTCGACCAGCTGACGCCGTCGTATTGCGACATGTCTGCATTCGAGACGCGCAACAAATCCGATCTGGCGAAACCCAAGATCGGCGGCTTGTGGTGGCCGGGAGAGACCTCCGGCAACTGGCTCGACGGATATTTCCGCATGGCCTACCTGTCGGGCGACCAGAAGGCGAAGGCGGAGGCGGATGCGCTCGTCGAGAAGATTCTGAAAAACCAGGAGGATGACGGCTATCTGGGCGTCTATCCCAAGGGCCTGCGATACCAGAGCCCGCTCGGCCCTCCGAACAACGGCGAACTTTGGGACCAGACCTGCCTGTTCCGCGGCCTGTTGGCCTATTCGGAAATGACCGGACGCCAGGACGTGCTCGACGCGGTGCGACGGGCGGTGGACCTGACAATCTCCAAGTATGGCGATGGACGCCCCTACTGGCAGGCGGAGATTCCGGGCGGCGGTCCCGCGCACAATCTGATGTTTGTGGACGTGTGCGAGTATTTTTACCGCCTGACCGGGGACAAAAAATATGTGGATTTCGCAAAGTTCCTCTACGACGGCTACAATGGTCCGGAGAAGGTGGATGAATACGACATCCTGGTCCGGAACCTGTCGAAGCCCGAGAAGTTGTTTGCCGGCCATGCTGCCACGCTGATGGAGCATCTCCGGGTGCCGCTTTTCGTGTATTACGCCACGGGCGACGACAAATACCGGGCCGCGGTAGAGAATATTTTTTCGAAGACCGCGCGCCAGACCGGGGACACCGGAGCGGCCATCGGCGACGAGAGTTTCCGCCAGCAGCTTCCCTCTCCCTACCTCAGCCACGAGCACTGCACGATGTTCGAGCTGATGAACAGCCTGCAATCCGGGGTGGAGAAGACCGGGCGCGCCGACCTGGGCGACTGGATCGAGCTGCTTTCCTACAATGCAGCCCAGGGGGCCCGACTGCGCGACGGGAGTGCGACGCGCGGCATCCAATACCAGGGATACGACAACCAGTTCGAGGCGTCGCACAAGGGGATTGGCGGACGCTGCAAATACTCCCCCACCCACGAGGACGTGGCCGTGTGCTGCCCACCGACGGCTGGCAAATTCTATGCCTATTTCACGAATTATCTCTGGATGAGAGCGGGGGACGGGCTGGCTGCCGTCGTCTATGCTCCGAACGAATTGAAAACCAAGGTGGCCGGAGTGCCGGTGACCATCACCACCGATACGTCCTACCCATTCGAGGACGATGTCCGGATGACGGTGAAAGCCGGCAAGCCGGTGGAGTTCCCCATCTGGCTGCGCGAGCCCGGCTGGGCGGGGACGATGACGGTTGACGCCCCGGGAGCGGAGTTGCGCCAGGAAAAGGGATGGAGGATCCTGACGAAAAAATGGCAGGACGGCGACCGCATCAACATTTCCTTCAATCCCGAAGTCGTGCAGAAGCAGGCGACGAACGGCGAGATCTTCTGGAGGCGCGGCCCGTTGGTTTTCGCGCTGCCGATTCCCTCCGAACGCGTCGAACTCAGGACTTATCCGGTGAAGGGATTTGCCGACTACGACATCCTTCCCGCGAAGGGGGCGGCTTGGAATTACGGGGTGGACGGGGAAAGCGGCGGCTTCAAACTGCAGAAGACCGGGGCCACCGGGTTCCCGTGGGTCGCGTCGCCGCTGGCGCTTGCTGGAAGGCTTTTCAACCGCGATACGGGCAAGGAGGAACAGGTCCGCCTGCTGCCGGTGGGATCCATCCTGCTGCGACGCACCGCGTTTGCCGACATGAAATCGGTCGGTTTGATCAAGAACGCGGACAACCTTGCGGCGCAGGCCAAAGTCGAGGCATCCAGCACGTCGAAGGGATCATCTCCGGAAGCCCTCATTGACGGGACGGCGGAGGGATTCCCGCAAAACCCAAAGGCCGAATGGGCGAGCGACCTCGGCATGTCCGGGACCAAGGTGAAGCTGACCTGGGAAAAGCCGGTGACGGTCGAAGACGTGTGGTTTTTCGACCGCCCGAACCAGAGTGACCAAGTGCTCAACGCGTGGATCAACTTCAGCGACGGCTCCTCCGAACTCGTGGACCAGCTCCCCAACGATGGGACCGTGCCCTTCAAGCTGAGCTTCCCGGAGAAGACGATCACCTGGATGGAGGTCGTCATCACGAAGGTGAGCCCGACCACGAAAAATGCCGGATTCTCCGAAATCGCCGTCTTCAAGAAGGCCCCGGGGGAATGATTTTCCAGCGTCACCTGCTTGCAACTGATACCATTTCCACATCGAAACAGGTGGAATCGACGGACGGCTCGGCGAGCCATCCCTACCGGTTATTGGTAGGGCGGTTTCACCAAAACCGCCGTCATATTTCATCAATCACGCTGTGTCTTTGTGTTGAAACCCGGAAAAACCATTTCATGAAATCCGCAAGAGCAGCTTTGCTCGTCCTGCTCGGCGCTGTCTTGGTTGCAACTGCTTCATCAACCGCACGGGCGGAGGGCAGCCTGGAGAGCAATTTCGAGAACCCGCCCGACTCTGCGCGGCCCATGACGTTCTGGCATTGGATGAGCGGACTGGTGGGGAAGGATGGGATCACCGCCGACCTGGAGGCGATGAAGCGCGCCGGATTGGGCGGGGTGCTGATTTACCACATCGGCGGGAGGACGAGGGTTCAGGGAGACGTCAAATACATGAGCGACGAATGGTTCGACCTGATGAAGTTTGCGGCGGAGGAAGCGAAGCGGATCGGGCTGGAGTTCAGCTTCCACAATTGCCCCGGCTGGTCGTCATCCGGCGGTCCGTGGATCACGCCGGAGCTTTCCATGCAGGAAGTCGTTTGGTCGGAGACCCAGGTTGAGGGGGGCAAAACATTCGAGGGCAAGCTGTCGCAACCGAAGGCGTTGCACGATTTTTATCGCGACATCGCCGTGCTGGCGCTGCCCGCCACCGGGACGGTGCGCAGGAATCAAATCATTGACGTCACCTCCCGGATGACGACCGACGGGCGGCTCACTTGGGAAGCGCCGCCGGGCAAGTGGGTTGTCATGCGCTTCGGCCACACCAGCACTGGAAAAAAGGTGCATCCCACGCCGGCGGGCGGCGAGGGCCTCGAGTGCGACAAGATGAGCTCCGCAGCCGTGGACTTGCATTTCGAATCGTATGCCGGAAGGATTTTGGAGAACTCCAAAAACCTCGTGGGTGACGCGATCAAATACGTGGAGATTGATAGCTATGAAGCCGGGAACCAAAACTGGACGCCCGGCTTTCGGGAGATTTTTCAAAAGCAGAACGGCTACGATATCATTCCCTGGCTGCCGGTGCTGGCCAAACGAACCGTTGCCTCCAAGGATCTCTCCAAGCGGTTTGAGTGGGATCTCCGGGAGACGGTCGGCCGCGAGGTCGAGCAGAATTATTTCGGCGGCTTCGCCAGGAACGTCCACAGTTATCCGGGCCTGAAATTCGCCAGCGAGCCCTACGGAACCGAGGAGCCATTTGACACGTGTGCGGCGGCGCGGCACGGCGATCTGTTGCTGGGGGAATTCTGGCACGGCAACACCGATACACGCGGCTGGAAAAAATGGTTGTCCAAGATGACCTCCACCAGCACGGTTCTCGGAAAAACCGTGGTCGGTGCGGAGGCTTTCACCGGCGAACCGTGGGTCACGCGGTGGACTGAAGACCCGTTTGCCCTCAAGCCCGGCGGCGACTACGCATTTGCCGAGGGCATCAATCTTTTTGCGCTTCACTGCACGGTGCACCAGCCGTGGAAGAACGCGATTCCGCCGGGAATCATCATGCAATTCTGGGGCACGCACTTCGGACGGACGCAGACGTGGTGGGAGATTGCCCGCCCGTGGTTCGATTACCTTGCGCGCTGCCAATACCTCCTGCGCCAGGGCCGGCCGGTCGTGGACATCCTCAAGCTCGGCGACACCGACGAGCCCGTCCCGCCCGGCTACAAGCGCAACACCTGCAGCGCGGATGTCGTCCTCCACGATTTGCAGGTCAAGGATGGCATACTGACGCTTCCGCACGGCCAGACCTACCGCGTGCTGGTTCTGGACGACAACAAATCCATGACGCCCGAACTGGCCGCCCGCGTGCGAGACCTCGTCAACGCGGGTGCCCGTGTCCTCGGCCCGAAGCCGCTCGCCTCGCCGAGCTTCGTCGATTTTCCAGAATGCGACCAGCAGGTTCAGAAAATCGCTGCCGAACTTTGGGACGGCAACAAGATTCAACCCGCGGAAAATATCGGCGCATATCTCGCCGCCAACGGCATCGCGCCCGATTTCACGGCTTCCGCCGGCAATATCGCGTGGAATCATCGGCGCGACGGCGACACTGACATCTACTTTGTCTCGAACCAAAGCCAGGAGGAACGGGTCGTCGAGTGCACGTTCCGCGTCGCAGGCAAAGTCCCGGAACTCTGGGATCCCGCCAGCGGCAAACATCGCGATGCCGCCACCTTCACCCTTCAGAATCAACATACCACGCTCCCCATCAAATTCGATCCCGCAGGCTCAACCTTCGTCATCTTCCGCAGGCCCGCCACGAACTCCGCCAACAGCGGCACGAATTGGGTCAATTACAAAACCTTTGAAAAAATCCCCGGACCCTGGACCGCCACGTTCGATCCCGCCTGGGGCGGACCCGGACAGGTGAAATTCGAAAATCTCGAGGACTGGACGAAACGGCCGGAGCCGGGCATCCGCTATTTTTCCGGCACCGCCACGTATGAAACCACATTCGACCTCACCGCGCCCGTTCCGGACAAGGTTTCTCTCGACCTCGGCCGGGTCAAAAACCTCGCGCAAGTCGAACTCAACGGCAAAGACCTCGGCGTCCTCTGGAAACCGCCGTTCCGGGTTTCTGTCGGCGGCTTGCTCAATCCCAAAGGCAACCGCCTCGTCGTCCGCATCACCAACCTCTGGCCGAACCGCATGATCGGCGACGAGCAGGAGCCGCCCGACCTGGAATGGGGCAAAAATATGACGATGAAATGGGTTGGGAAAAATCACGAAGCCGGCAGGCCGCTACTGGAAATGCCCGACTGGCTTGCGCAGGGCAAACCACGCCCCTCCAAAGGCCGGTTCACGTTCACCACCTGGAACTACTACGACAAGGATTCGCTGCTCCTCGAATCCGGCCTCCTCGGGCCGGTGGAACTCCTCTTGTCCCCTGATGATCATTTTCAAGCAACCACTCATACCAAGCACACAGCGGAATAGGTATAATAAGTCGGGCACCCCGGCGATGTGCCCCTACCGTTTTTTCGGTAGGGATGGCTCGCCGAGCCGTCCGTTGATTTCACCCGTTTCGGTGTCAAAATGGTATTATATCGCCCTGCATCCCATGCCATGAAAAAGTCATGCATTCTCCTGCTGGCCTCTCTGGCTGCGACGTCGGCCTTCTCCGCCGACAGACCAGCCCGCCAACCCAATCTCATCCTCATCGTGGCAGACGACCTCGGCTGGGGCGACATCGGATACAATCACAGTTCCGAGGTCCTGACGCCGAACATCGACCGAATCAGTTCGGAGGGCCTTCGGTTCAACCGCTTTTATGTCCAGCCGATCTGCACGCCGACACGGACGGCGCTCATGACCGGGCGATATCCGTGGCGGTCGGGCATGGCATCGGGCGTCATCCTCAACCACCTGCACTACGGGCTTCCCCTGGATGAAACCACGCTGGCGCAAACATTGAAAAAAGCCGGCTACACGACCGCCATCATCGGCAAGTGGCACCTCGGTCACGAGACGCCGGACCACCTGCCAACAGAGCGCGGCTTCGATTACCATTACGGCCTCTACACCGCCATAGACCACTTCACCCACATGTGGCAGGGCGGACTCGACTGGCACCGGAACCGCAGCCCGGTGCGCGAAGAGGGCTTCGCCACGGACCTCCTCGGCGATGACTGCATCCGCCTCATCAAGGGATATGACTTCTCGAAAAAGCCGCTTTTCCTCTACCATCCGATGTTTGCCGTGCATGGCCCGAACCAGGCACCCCCGAAATACATGAAGGCATTTTCCGGGGTCCAGAAGCTTGATCGCCGCAGGCTCATGGGGCTCTGCGCGGCCATGGACGCCCAGTTCGGAAGAATCATCGAAGCACTCAAGGAAGCCGGTCAGCTCGACAACACGCTCGTCTTTTTCCACTCCGACAACGGCGGCAACCTCCATGCCGCCGCAAACAATTCTCCTCTGCGTGACGGTAAGGGATCCTACTACGATGGCGGCCTCCGCGTTCCCGCCTTCGCCTACTGGCCCGGAAAAATCCAGCCCGGCAAAACCACCGACGCGCTGGCCTATGCCGCCGACATCTATCCGACGTTCGCCGCGCTGGCCGAAGCTCCACTTCCCGCCAAGCCGCTCGATGGCGTCGATCTGGCACCAGTTCTTTTCAAAAATGCCACGGAGTCCGGACGCAAGGAAATCCTCTTCATGCTCGAGGACAGCGAGCGCGACCGCCGGGGCGCGGCCATCGAGTGGCCGTGGAAATTTCTCCGGACCGCGAAGCCCGATGCACCATGGGCGTTCGAACTCTATGACATCTCCGCGGATCCCTCGGAAAAGACCGACCTTGCCAAGGACCATCCTGAAATCGCCCAACGCCTCTCCGCGCGCCTCGACGAAATGAAAAAAGACGCCCCCGCACCGTTTTGGAAAGGGACTGTCGGCGACAACAAAGTGCCCAAGGGCTGGAAACCCACGCCGGTCATCGGACCGGATCAGGAATAGTGCGAACCAACTGCCAATTAGGGGAGCGTTGTTTCTGGCAAGTGAGCGTGCAAAGTCGACATAGTGGCCATCTCGTCTGAAATAAAACTTCAAAGCAGACAGGCTAATCAAGCCGGAGCACCCCTTCATGTCGGCGAGTGCATCTTTCGATAGGTTGCAGGCGTCAGCCCCATGAGCCGGCGGAAGATCCGGGTGAAATGGCTGTGGTCGAAGAAGCCGGTTTCCTGCGCGACCCGCGCCACCGTCCAGCCGGTCGTCTCCAATAGCCGGCAGGCCGCGTTCACCCGGACGCGAAGCAGATACTCTCGCGGGGTTGTGCCGAATAGCGCGCGGAAGCGGCGGTTGAACTGGCTCGGTGAAAGGCCCGCCACATGCGCAAAGTCGAGTGTTTTCAAATCCTCGGCGAAGCGGGCGTGCATGAGCCGGACCGCTTCGCCGATGCTCCCGTAAGACGCCGTCGCAAATCGCCTCGCATCGATTTCCCGGTGGATTCCCGCGATCCCGATGATCCGGCCCCCACGATCGCGGACGGGCACTTTGCTGTAGATGATCAGCCGGTCGGAGCCGGCTTCCTCCGGTGCGGAACTCACCGCATTCAGAATCGGCCGACCGGTGGTCATGACCTGCCGGTCCCCTTCGGAATAGGAATTTGCGCGGTCCGTCGGCCAGTAGTCGGCATCGGTTTTTCCGAGCGTCTCCTCCTCAGCGGCGGCCCGGCAGTATTCACATCCGCGGCGGTTGTTCATGACGAACCTCCCCTTCCGGTCCTTCATGAAGAACGCCACATCGGGCAGAAGATCCAGAATCTGGCCAAAGGTGCGGTGCCAGTCCATCCTCCGCAGAAAATCCTGTTGAAAACGACGCTTGTCCATGCGTCGATAATACACAAACGTGGCAGCTTCCTACAAGCGCGAGCCATGCGGCACCTATATTGTTAATCATATGATCAGCAGAAGGACATTCCTCAAAACGAGCGCCGCTGTCGCGGGATCGTGGGCGCTTCCCCGCTTCGCCATCGGACAGTCCGGCAAACCAGCGAACTCCAAACTGAACCTCGCGCTGATCGGCACGGGGGGGATTGCCGGAGTGGCCATTTCGGGTGCGCGGACCGAAAACCTCGTGGCCATTTGCGATGTGAACGAAAAGAATCTGAGCGTTCACGCCAACCTCAACCCACAGATGGCAACGGCGGCCCGGTTCCGGGATTTCCGCGTGATGCTCGACAAGATGGGCAAGGAAATCGATGGCGTGGTGATCTGCACGCCCGATCACACACACTTCGCCGCAACGATGGATGCCATGCAGCGCGGCAAGCATGTACACACACAGAAGCCGCTCACGCACAATGTCTGGCAGGCGCGCACCCTGCGGAAGGCGAAGCAAAAATACAAGGTGGTGACGAACATGGCCAACCAGGGCCACACCTACTCCGGCATCCGCCAGATGCGGGAGTGGTTTGAGGCAGGCATTTTAGGATCCGTTGCCGAAGTGGATTCGTGGTATCCGGGTCCGAATTGGAAAGGTCCGGCTTTCAAAAAGCCGTCAACTTTCCCGCCGGAGCGCCAGCCGGTGCCACCGGAACTCGACTGGCCACTCTGGCTCGGACCGGCGGAGGATCCCGGATTCAACACGATTTATGAGAACAAGACGTGGCGCGGATTTCCGCGGTTCGGAAGCGGGATGATCGGCGACTGGTTCTGCCACATCTGCGATGGACCGGTCTGGACGCTCGGGCTCTTTGAACCGACCGTCATCGAGGCGGAAAAAATCGACGGCCCGAACCCGGGAATGTGCCCGGATGGTTCCATTCTTCGTTGGGATTTTCCGGCACGCGCAGAAATGCCCGCCTGCACCCTGCGGTGGTATGATGGCGGCAACCAGCCATCCATGCCGCCGGATTGGTCCTGGGGCACCCTGCCGAAATTCGGTTCCTTCCTCCGCGGCTCAAAAAAAACGGTTTTCCTCGACGAGCTCTCGAACAATCCCCGCCTTGTGAACAAGGATGAAATGCAGGCATTCAAGGAGGCTGGATTTCCTCCGGAAAAGTATCCGCGCCTGCCGCAGAACGCACCGGAATCCGGCCCGATGCCGGAATGGATCCGGGCGATCAAAGGCGAGGGCCCGGAGCCCGGTTCGAACTTCGATTACTCGGCGCGCCTGACCGAGGTCGCCTGCCTCGGCGCCCTGGCGCAGTTCCACGGCGGCCGCATCGAATGGGATTCCGCCAACATGAAAATCACGAACCGTCCCGAACTCAACGCATTCATCAAGGAACCGATGCCCAAAGGTTGGAAATACGGAGAGGATCTTTGGAAGGCATGAAAAAATGGAAAATCGCCGGGGTTAATTTCGACCACATGCACATGGGTGACCTGCTGCGGCAGGTGTTCGAGCATCCGAATGCTGAAATTGTCGGGATTAGCGATGAACAGCCCGCCCGCATGGATGGAGCCATCAAGAATTTTGCCATCCCGCGGGCCCGGGTTTTTTCCGATTATCGTGAGTGCCTCGAAGAGACAAAGCCCGATCTCGTGATCCTGTGCCCCGCGACCGCGCGTCACGCCGAGTGGACGGAAAATGTTGCCCCGTTTGGGGCGCATGTCCTGGTGGAAAAACCGTTTGCCGCCTCGCTTGCGGAAGCGGACCGCATGATTGCCGCCCTGGCCAGGACCAGACGGGAGCTCATCATCAACTGGCCGCTGCGCTGGTATCCGGCGCATGTCATGACCAAACGGCTAATCGATGAGGGAAGGATCGGCGACGTGCTCGAAGTGCATTACTATGATGGCAACCGCGGCCCGCTCCGGCACGGCGCTGACAAGGTGGAATCCGAGCCCGGGAAAAAATCTGAAAGCTGGTTTTACCGGAAAGACCAGGGCGGCGGTTCCATGCTGGATTACCTCGGCTACGGCACGACACTCGGAACCTGGTTTCACGGAGGCAGGGTTCCCATCGAGGTGACCTCCATCGTGGATGAACCGGAGGGCCTGGAGGTCGACGAACACTCAATCACCATCGCGCGGTATGCAGGTGGGCTTTCAAAATTCGAAACACGCTGGGGCACATTTACCGATCCCTGGACACACCAGCCCCAGCCGAAATGCGGGTTTGTCGTCGTCGGCACAAAGGGCACAATCAGTTCGTATGACTACGAACCGGCTATCCGCATCCAGACTGCGGAGCAGCCGGAACCCCATGAACTGCCCGTGGACAAACTGGAACCGCCCGCCGACAACCCGATCAACCATGTCCTGCACTGCCTGGAACACGGCGAGAGGATCGAAGGCCCTCTCTCGCAGGAGATTTCCCGCATCGGCCAGCAGATTGTGGATTCGGCGGTGCTGAGCGCCCGGGAAAAGCGCACCGTTCCACTCGTCGGTTGAATCCTTTCCCCTCATGAACGACCAGGCGCCAGAAAAATCCTACGGTTTCACAGCCGCTCAATCCGCCGGAGCTGTCCCCGCCCCGGAAATGCCCTACCGGCCGCGCGATCCGAAAAATTACCGGCCGAACATCGGGCTCATCGCGTGCGGAGGAATCACCCGGACCCACCTTCAGGCTTATCAGGCCGCCGGATACCGGGTTGTCGCACTCTGCGATCCCGTCCCGGAAAAAGCGGAGGAGCGCCGGAAAGAGTTTTATCCCGAGGCGCAAATCTTCACCGACTACCGCGAATTGCTGTCCCGCGACGACATCGAAGTGGTGGACATCGCCGCCCATCCGGTCGAGCGCGAGGAGATCATTCCCGCTGCGCTGCGCGCACACAAACACGTGCTGAGCCAGAAACCGTTTGTCGTCGATCTGGATCTGGGGCTCAGGTTCGCCGACCTTGCCGACGAGATGGGCGTGAAGCTGGCAATCAATCAGAACGCCCGCTGGGCACCTCACTTTTCCTACATCCGCCACGCGATTGATGCGGGAGTCATCGGAGAGGTCGTCAGCGCCAGCTTTGAAGTGCACTGGGATCACAACTGGACGGCGACCACGCCGTTCAATGACCTCCACCATCTTGTCCTCTATGACTTCGCGGTCCACTGGTTCGATCTGGTTCAGATATTTTTCGCGGGCCGCCGGGCAAGAAAAGTGTTCGCGTCGATCTGCCGCTCGACCGCGCAGAAAGCAACCCCCCCGCTTCTGGCCCATGTCGTCGTGGATTTTGACGACGCGCAGGCGACCATCATGTTCAACGGTGACACCGTCATCGGACAGGAGGACCGCACCAGCGTGATCGGCAGCAAGGGCACCCTTCGAAGCATCGGTCCGGATTTGCAGAATCAAACCGTCACCCTCCATACTGCGGATGGGATCGCCCAACCGGAATTGGTGGGACAGTGGGTCCCCGATGGTATGCACGGCACGATGGGAGAACTCCTCTGCGCAATCGAGGAAAACCGCGAACCTTGCAATTCTGCGCGCAACAATCTGCGCAGTCTGGAAATCTGCTTTGCCGCAGTCGTGAGCGCGGATTCCGGAATGCCGGTGACGCCGGGAGAAGTGCGCCGCCTGCCCGGTTCTTGCGTCACCCGAAGCCGGTGAGCGCTCGAACTGGCTTTGAGTCGCCATTGTTCTCTTTCGCCAATCCGGCTATATTTCAGGAATGCGGGTGAACTTCCTTCTTGCCGGAGCGGCCATCGTTGTGGCTGCGGCATGGTTGCGAACCGCCGACCTTGCCGGCTCCCCTCTCCACTTTGACGAGGCGACGCAGGCCCGCATCGTGGCCGCCCAATTCCCGGGCGATGCAAAAAGCGGAACCATGGTCTTCAATCCGCACCATTTTCACGGCCCCCTTCCCATCAATGCGGCGGTCGTCTCCGCAAAAATCGCAGGGGAGGAATCCTGGTTGAGCCTCACCAAGTTCACTCTGCGGATTGTTCCGGCGCTGTCCGGCATCGTGGTCGTGCTGATCATTCTGGCGGCCGCACCACTCATCGGACGGGCCGCAGCGCTCGGGGCCGCAGCCTTCGCCGCAGTATCGCCATTCCTCGTCCACTACAGTCGCCTGTTCATTCATGAGGACCTGCTGCTGCTGTGCATAGCCGGAGCCCTGCTGCTTTTGGGATATCACATGCGATTCCGCGTGCCTCTGTGGACGGTCGGACTCTGCCTTGGCTTTGCCGCAGCGACGAAGGAGACATTTGTTCTCACCCCGGTGGCGTGGCTTGTGGCAGCTGCGGCGATTTATCGGCCTCCGATCGCCACGCTCCGCCAGATACTCCCGCAATTCCTGGCTGCAGGGGCCGCATTCCTTGCCGTGGTCGTTTTTTTCTATTCGGGATTCGGCACCCATCCGGGCGGTGTCTGGGACTTTGTCTCCACGTATTGGAGCTACCAGACCGGCGAAGGCCATGAAAAGTCCCTGCTCTTTTACGCAAACCTGTTTCTTCTCCCCTCCCACCACGGACGGCTCTGGTGGTGGCAGGGCGGCATTTTCGTTCTGGCGGTTGTCTCCCTCTTCCAAAAGCCGGACGCCACTCGGGTTCCTTCAGCGGCCAGATTTTGTTTCCTCGCCGGGGTGATCCAGGCGGGCGTGTATTCTCTCCTGCCCTACAAAACCCCGTGGCTGATGCTGGTGCCGTGGCTGCATATCCTCATCGCAGCCGGCATCGGCGCGGCAGTCCTTTTGCAACTTCGTCCGCTGGTCCGTGTGGCGGCTGGCATTGCACTCGCCGCTCTGCTCGCGTTCCAAGGGCTGCAAGCCTGGAGGATTGCATTCAAATATCCCTCCGATGCCAGAAACCCTTTTGCCTATGTCCCGACCGCACCGGGGGTGGAAGTCTGGACCGCGCGATCGATCGGGTGGCTGAAGGATGGCGGCTGGATTGGCGAAACGGTGAGCGTGATCGGCCAGAGGTATTGGCCGCTTCCCTGGTATTTTCGCGGCCTGCCAACAGTTGGCTACTGGCCGACCCCGCCCGACGGACTCGCCTCTCATGCACTGGTGGTGGCCATGCCGGAATTTGCACCCGCATTAAGCGAACAACTAGCCGACTCCCATGTGGCCATCCCCGAGGGCCTGCGCTCGGATACGCCCGTTCTCTTGTTTGTCCGGAAGGACATCTGGGAAAAATCAACAGGCAATTCCCGATGAGCATTCCCCTGCCGGACGGTCCGTGGCAGACGCACACGCACCCTGCAATGAACACACTCTTCTCCATCCGCCTGAAAATGGCGGATGAGCGGAAATCGGCCGCTCTCGCCGGCGAGTGCTTCCGGCAGTTGGAGAATCTCGAATCCCTGCTCAGCCGATACCGCGAGGACAGCGACATCTCGGCCGTCAACAACCTGTGCGCAGGAGAATCCCTGTTGCTGCACGAAGAAACGTGGGCCTGCCTCCGGATTGCATTGGATGCCCAGGCGATGACCGGAGGACTCTTCGACCCCGCGCTCGGCACACTGACCGCTCCCGAACGCCACTCGGAGCTTCACGGCTGCCTGAGCCTGAGCCCGGAGCGCCCCGAAATCACCTGCATCGAACCGGGACGGCAGCTCGACCTTGGCGGGATCGGAAAGGGATTCGCTCTCGATCGCATGGCGGACACCCTCCAGGAGCTCAATGCAATCGACATGCTTCTCTCTGCCGGGGCCAGCACGCACCTCGCGCTCGGGGGAGCCCTATGGCCTATGGAGCTGACCGGAGATTCGGAGTCGCTCACCATCGAACTGAAGGGAATGTCCCTCAGCGCTTCCGGAACCGGCATCCAGGGCAACCACATCATCCACCCGTTCCCTGACCGGAAAGAAATCCGGATTCCCCGCAGGGCATGGACGGTCGCATCATCCGCCGCCCTGTCGGATGCCCTCTCGACGGCCTGCTTCCTCGCAAATGACGATGAGCGCTGGAATTTTCTTACCGCGATTTCCGGCCTCGCCGCAATCGTCGTGGAGGACCATGAGGGGATGATCAACCTTCTTAAGCCCGGATTGTGAGAAGCCCGGATGGCGGCAACCCTGCAGGATCATCCGGGCTGATTACCTTCTGATGGCTTCGGCGCCAAAATAGGGATGCAGGGCGGAAGGGAGAGAAACCGATCCGTCCGGCTGCAGGCCGGATTCCAGCAGTGCGACGTAGAGGCGGGCGAGCGCGGTGCCCGATCCGTTGAGAGTATGGCAGAAGCGGTTCTTATCGCCCTTGAAACGGAGGTTCATCCGGCGCGCCTGATAGTCCTCGAAACTCGAGCAGCTTGAAACTTCCAGGTAGGCATTCTGCCCCGGCGCCCAGACCTCAATGTCGTATGTCTTCGCGGAGCCGAACCCCATGTCGCCGGTGCAGAGGACGATCGTCCGGTAGTGCAGGCCGAGCAATTGCAGGACGTGCTCGGCATCGGCAGTCAGCGATTCCAGCTCGGCATCGGAGTTTTCCGGCAGGCAGATTTTGACGAGCTCAACCTTGTCAAACTGGTGCATGCGGATGAGCCCGCGAGTCTCACGCCCGGCGGACCCAGCCTCGCGGCGGAAGCAAGGCGTGTAGGCGGCGTATTTGACCGGAAGCTGCGCGGGCAGCAGGATCTCCTCCCGGTGCAGATTCGTGACCGGCACCTCGGCGGTCGGGGCAAGAAAAAGCCCGCCCCCGTCAACCCCATACATGTCGTCCTCGAATTTCGGAAGCTGCCCGGTCCCGACCATGCACTCGCGGCGGATCAGGAATGGCGGGCTCACCTCCGTGTAGCCGTGCTCCCGGGTGTGGAGGTCGAGCAGGAAGTTGAGCAACGCGCGCTCGAGCCGTGCCCCCGCACCGGTGTAGCACGCAAACCCGCTCCCGCTGATCTTCACAGCGCGGTCGGGGTCGATGAGGCCAAGGGACTCCGCGATGGCGACGTGGTCGCGAGGGTTGGCAACGACAGGCTTCTCCCCCCAAACGCGCACGACCGGATTCGCCGAAGCATCCGCGCCGACCGGCACGCCGGGCTGAGGGAGGTTCGGAATATTCAGCAAAAGCCCGTGCTGGTCGGCAGCCAGCTTCTCGGATTGTTCCGTCAGCGCCTGCATCTCAGCCGAGCGGGCCTTGACCTCGGCTTCAAGCGTCGAACTGTCCTGCTTGGCGGCGCGCAGCTTTCCAATTTCCTTGCTGAGCCGGTTGCGCTCGGCCTGCAGCCCCTGCAGGCTGGTCTCGGCCGCGCGGCGCTCGGCGTCGAGCGCCAGGACCGCATCCACGGCGGATTCGTGGCCGGGTCCACGCGTCGCGAGACGGGCTTTGACGGATTCAGGATTTTCGCGGAGAAGTCGAATGTCGAGCATGGGTTGGACAGATTGAACAATTTTGGCAGAATGGGCTAAGCAAAAAATACCATGTCCGCGCAATACCGCGATTATTACCAGACGCTCGGGGTTTCGAAAACCGCCGCGGCAGACGAAATCAAGAGTGCCTTCCGCAAGCTCGCCCGCAAGTTCCATCCGGATACCGCGAAGAATAAAAAGGAGGCCGAGGAGAAATTCAAGGAGATCAACGAAGCCTACGAGGTCCTTGGCGATCCCGAGAAACGGAAGAAATACGACGAGTTCGGAGCCGGATGGCAGCAGGCCGGTGGGCCGCCCCCGGGCTGGCAACGGCCCGGAGGAGGGGGCCGCGGCGGCCGCCCGGCTGGCGGCGGGGTCGAATTCGAATTCGGAGGCACCGGGTTCAGCGATTTTTTCGAGCAGATGTTCGGCGGCGGCAGGCGCGGAGGAGGGCACGGATTCGGAGGGTTCGGCGGCTACGAGGAGGCCCCGCAGCGCGGCGAGGACGTCGAGGCGGACATCATGGTCACCCTTGAGGAAGCCTTCCACGGTTCCACCCGGCAGATTTCCTTCCGCCGCGGGGAGTCCGGAAAAATCGAGACCTACACGGTTAAAATCCCGAAAGGCATCCGCGAGGGCCAGCGGATCCGGCTCGCCGGCCAGGGCGGATCCGGCTCGGCTGGCAAGGGCGACCTTTTCCTCCGCGTCAAGTTTCAGCGCCATCCCGACTTCGAGATCCAGGACAACGACCTCATCTATGACCTCGAGGTTCCAGCTTGGGACGCCGTTCTCGGCTGCGATGTCCACGTCCCGACTCTCGAAGGCCGCGCGAAACTCAAGATCGCCCCCGGCACGCAGTCCGGAAAAAAACTCCGCCTCCCCGGCATGGGGCTCCCGCTCGCCGGAGGCAAGCGCGGCGACCTTTACGCGGTCGTCGCAGTCACCGTCCCCGCATCCCCCGACGCCGCCGAAAAAGCCCTCTGGGAAAAAATCGCGGCCAAGCACAAAAACCCATGAATGTCGCGTCATTCAAGGGCTTTGCTTGCGATGGGATGCCAGCTCGCTTGATGAAAACGATTTTTGCGACAATCGGCATCCTCCTAGCCTGCAGCCCGTCGCTTTTTCCGGACAGGGTGACAGAAAATCCAGAAGTCATGCGGTTGCTTTCAGAGGGGAACCAGAAGGCGGCGGAGGCGAGGCTGGAAGAGGCGGTGCGGCGGGATCCGAAAAATCCCGGCAACGCGTTTTTTTATGCGCTTTGCGCACGGAGCCGGTTCGACCGGAGGGATGCCGCCCTGGGATTTCTTGTCACGATGATCAGCCGTCCGGATTCTCCGGAGGGAAGAGCCTCGGCCTGTGTTCTGGGAATCGACGCATCCTCCGACCAGGCGACGGCGCTTTATTACTTCAACGCGCTTCTGATCGTCGGCCGGCAGAACCCCGACTCGATTCCGATCCGCTGGCTGGCGGCCATCATGTCGAGGACGCTCACGCGGGACAGCAATCTGAAGCTCTCGTCCGAAGTTCGCAAGCGGATCCTGCGCTGTGGCATCCAGGAATACGAGGCGGTGCTCACGCTCATGGCTCCCGGTCCGGGACCGGCACTGATTCATCAGACGATGGCCAACCTTTTGGATGATGTCGAGGGATACGATGCCGCGTGGAAACACCGGGAAATCATCGTGAAAATGGAGCGCAGGCCGTGGAGCCTTCATGCAGCCGCGTGGACGCTTTTAAATTTGGACCGCGGGACGGAATCGTTGGCATTCGTGCAGGAGGCCATCGCCGGGGAATCCGATGCCCCGGACTATTATCGCGTGCAGGGAAATGCTCTCTGGAATCTTGGCCGAAGGAGGGAAGCGCTGAGCGCCTGGGACCGTGCCTCCACGTTCCAGTCCGAGAACCGGTGGTATTATTTGAAGCTCTGCGCCCTCGGGTTCCAAAGCCTGGGCGACTGTGCTTCCGCAAGGGACTACACCCGCAAGGCACTTGCCGAGAATCCCGAAAACCGGGAACTCCAGATTTTGGACGCACGGTTTGCCGCGATCCTCGGAGAGCCGGGAGCGGGAGAGAGGGTCATGCAGGCCGGGTCATTCGATTTCCGGGGAAACCCGATCAAGGCGGAGCAAAAATCTTCGAGCCCGTGGTTTCTTGCGGTGGATACCGGAGATCTCGCAAAATTCCGGCAGATGCTGGGGACAGCGGACGTCAATTCCCGCACGGAAAAAATTCTCCAGACCGCCCTGATGGTGGCTGCACAATCCGGGTGGGAGCAAATTGCCGCCGAACTGATCCGGGCGGGGGCGAGTCTCGACCTCGTGGACCAAAACGGGGATACCGCCCTCCACTACGCCGCCGATTTCAAACAACCCCGCATGATGAAGCTTCTGCTCGATGCCGGAGCGAATCCCAACATCCAGGACAAATGGAAGCAGACCCCGCTGATCATGTGCGCTTCCGACCACGATTGGGACGGATTTTCCCTGCTGATGGACAAGAAGGCGGACTTCAATCTGGCAACCCCGCACGGAGGCACCGCTCTCCATTACGCCGCCGGACACGGGGATCTTGCCATGGTCAAAGCCCTCGTCGCAAGCGGCGCCGACGTAAACCGACCCGGAGAAAAAAATGGGGCGACCCCCCTGATGGTCGCCTGCCGGGACTGGGCGCATTCGTATATCGTGGGACCTCTGCTCGCCGGTGGCGCGGATGTGAACGCCCGGGACAAGGATGGCCGGACCGCACTGCACCACGCCGTTGATCCTCTTCTGAACATCCCCCTCGTTGAGTTGCTCCTCGAAAAAGGAGCCAATGCGGCCCTGGCTGACAACAACGGAGTGACTCCCATCGCCCAGGCACGCCTGCTCGGGTTCGAGGAGATCGCCCTGCAAATGGAGAGGAAGACCGGACGGACAGAACCATTCCGGTTCCCGAAGTTTGAAGTCGCCGGGCCCTCCCTGTCCGGGGATGAGCAAAACGCCTCGCTTTTTGTCCTCCCGATCCTCCTTGCACAAGGGCACCCGTTGGGAAGACCGAGCGGCTTTCCAAAAGGAGAGAAGCGGCTTGCGAAAAAAGAACTCGCCTGGATGTTCGGCATCGAAAACACAGCTCAACTGAAAACCGAAATCCAGGCGCTGGAAGAGTTCGAACCCCGCTATCGTGATGATGCCGGGGATCTCTCCCCGGAGATCCCATTCGAAAAACTCAACGGAATGCTCACGACGGCTGCGCGGAAAATCCATGTCTCCTGTTCGAAAGGAGCCGCCGATGAATCCGCATGGGTCCAATCCCACATCATCTACCTCGCAGATCTGGGAATCGGCGCCGGACTTCTCGATCCGGCGGAAGGCGGAAAACTCATCGCCAGCGCGTCCGCCGGCCTGAAAGCGAAATTCCCCTCATGGAAGGAATTCATGAAAAGCTTTCTCCTCGGCGCGCAACTTCACAACGGATGGGAGGCAGACCGCTACACTCACATCTGCGACCGCATTGTCGAGGCCGGCATTCCCTGGCCATGACTTCCGGGTTACGATTCCGAATACACGGGGTCTTCCGGTGAGAATCGGCGTCAAGGTCGTTCCTGGCGCGTCCCGGAACGGGATTGTCGGCTGGCTGGGCGAAGACTTGAAAGTCCGGATCCAAGCCCCCGCCACGGACGGGAAGGCGAATGACGCACTCTGCAAATTTCTCGCCGGGGAATTCCGGATCCCCGTCAGTGCTGTCACGATTTCCTCAGGCTTTACGTCCCGGAAAAAAATTGTGGAAATCGAAGGGCTCGGGCTTGAGGCTTTGGAAAAAGTTGCCGGCCACAAGGCCTGAAACCGTTACTTGCTGCCCGGCTTGACCGCGGGGATGCCCTTCAAATCCTCCGGAACATTTTCCGGATCGAACACCTCCGGAGTCATCTGCACCAGAGAGACGAACGGGCATCCGAAATCCGGCAGCGCCCCCCCGCTGCGGTCCACGATCGATCCCGCTGCCGAAACGATTCCGCCGTGGTCGCGCACGATCTGGACCGTCTCCTGCACCCTCCCTCCCCGGGTCACCACATCCTCCGCGACAAGAAATTTCTCGCCGGGCCGGATCGAGAACCCGCGCCGGAGAACAAGTCCGCCGCTCCCGTCCTTCTCCGCAAAAATATGCCGCTTTCCGAGATGCCGGGCGACCTCCTGGCCGACGACGATGCCGCCGACGGCGGGCGAGATCACGGTCGTGGCTTCAAACCCGCCGAGCCTGTCCGCAAGCCAGCCGCAGACGCGAGCTGCAATCGCGGCATCCTGGAGCAGAAGCGCACATTGAAAAAACTCGCGGCTGTGCATCCCGCTGCGCAGGACAAAATGCCCCTGGAGCAAAGCCCCTGTCTGACGGAAAAGTTCCAGAACTTCACTCATGGGCAAAAAGATGCCGCTAGTCGGGCATCAGGTCGAGGCCTTTGAGCGTATTTTCGTCAAAGCGTCCGCTCTGCCGGAACCCAGCGCTCTTCTGCCAAACCTTGAGGGCGGAGACGAGGCCGCCGTTCGGCATTCCATCCTCTGGCCCGCTGTAATATCCGAGCAGCTTCAGATTTTTCTGGGCCTGCCGGACCACTGCCACCTGCATCTCGGGACCGACCGAGATATAGGGGCCGCCCTTGAAAATCTCCGCGATGGCAACGTATGCAGGCACCTGGGCCTGGCCCGCGATCCCAAGCCGCTCAAGCGTCTGGCGGTTCAGCTCACCGGTCACCTTGAGGTTTTCAGCGACCTGATAGCGCCGGATCGCGGCGCCGGTCTGGCTTCCGACCTGGCCATCGGGAGTGCCTTTGTAGAATCCAAGCTGGGCGAGCTTTTTCTGAGTGGCCAGCACCGTCTCATCGGCGCGGAGGACAAGCGGCAAAAACACCGCGAACAAAATGAGGGCTACCCTTTGTGACATGGAATGTCCTTTAGCGGATTTTGCCCGGTTAGGCAAGCGGGGCGCCGGGCGGGCGATCAGTTTTTGGTCGCCGCTTCCTCGAGCGCGCGGATCTCGTCATCGAGGATTCCATCTTTCCCGGGGGAGAGTTTTTTGCGGACCAGGGCGAGCGACTTCACGGCCTCGGCCTTTTTGCCCGCATCCAGCAGCGCCATGACATACGGGGCCGCGACATCGTAGAAGAGGTTCCCTCCGCCGGTATCCGCCAGCGAACTCACCTGCTTTCGGAACTCCTTCCCGGCCTCGTCGAGCTTTCCGGAATCCAGCAGCGACTGCATCTGCCGCGCCACGATCCCCACGCTCAGATCCGAGCGCTTGCGCTTGTTTTGGAGAAGGATCAGGCGCTCGAGCTGCTCGGCCGCCGCCGGGTCCCCCAGCTCGCGGGCCACCCCGGCCAAGGCCTGTTGATACCTGGTTTTCAGATCCGCGTTCCCGGCAAACTGCTTCAGGGCGGCCTCGTGGAACTTTCTGCGATCCTCAGGCGGGACTCCCGAACGGACCAGAAAGTCCCCCTGTGCGGCCCAGGCGGCCGGGTTCATCATGCAGGTGCGGACGGCGCTCTCATACGCCTTGGCAGCCAGGGCGGAGTTGCCCGAGCGCTCGATGATCTCCGCCATGGCAAGATCGTTGACCGATGCGGCAAACTCCGGCTTGTCCCGGAAGCTTGCGGCGAGAAGGCGGAGATCATGATCGCTGATCGTCTTCCACGACTGGGGATCGAGCGCCTTGCCGGTCGCATAATTCTGTGTCGCATAGCGGCCGCAATCGAGATCCCACCGGTCATCGGCTTTCATGTAGCCGAACCAGGCGTGCCCCCCGTCCGCCCCCTGGCCGGTGAAGAAGAGCGTCGGCAGCCCCTTCGCCTTTCCGCAAAGCATGGCGAAATACGCCTGGTCCACGCAGATCCCCCCCCGGGCGCGAATGGTTTCCAGAAGATACGGATCCTCCTCCCACGAATATTTCTGCTTCACCAGGCGGTCGTTCCGATAGGAAACCATCGGGAACGCCTTGTCGAAGGCACTGACAGGAAGTCGGATATTTTTGCGGGCCCAGGCGAGTTCGTCCTGCCGGACAAACGCATCCACGACAAACTTCAGATGCCCGGCGGAAAGCTTCCTCACGTCGAGCAGGGTTCCGCCGGATTCGTTAGCGGCGACCCATGCGGCAAACTGTTCGGCGACCGGAAGCTGTTCCCTCGGCACGAGCGATTGCGTGACCTGATTGTGCGGCCAGAACCCGGGCGGCTTGCAGTCGTTGACCACAGAAAGCGCGATCGCGAGCTGGCGGTAGTCCTTCCAGTTCTTGGGATCGGCAGCCCGGATGTCGCGGAGGTTCGCCAGAACGAGTGGAAGATAGTCGTCCTCGCTGAGGGTCGAAAAGAGGCTTCGCGAAAATGCGTCGTCCTTCATGAACTCCGCGGCGAGCCCGGCAGGCAGAATTTCCGAAAGCGCCCCCCGGACAGGCACGAATCCATCCGGCAGAAGCTGCCTGAAAATCCGCTCCGGCGGGTTCTGCGCCATCCCGGCTGCCTTGGCCGCAGGGATTGGCTCCAGGTCGGAGTCGACGCCCGGACCGACAAACGTGAGTTTTCCGGATTCCGGATCGTTGAAAAGATGCCGCTGGAGAAGCCGGGCCATCTCGCCATCACCGGTCCGGTTGAGAACATCACACCAGCGCCACAAAGTCAGCCACGACACGAATGCCGGGTTCCCGGAAGATCCGGAAACCCCCATCCTGCCGGGCTGGTATGCCGACACCAGCGCGGATTCCAGGGCATCCCCTGCCGCCGGAATCCCCTGCGCAACCAATGCGTCCACATCCGCCGGTGCCGGCGGGCGGCGGACGTCCACCGCGCCGGCGAGCGCGGAAAATGCCATCAACATGGCGGCGGCAAGCCTCATCCGAAGATCCCCTTCTTTTTCGGAGCCTCGCGCATCAGGGATTCCATACGGTTGCGATCCCTGGCATTCGCAATCGCCTGCTCCTTCGAGATGGCCCCGGAGAGATAGAGGCCGGAGAGGTCCTCATCGATCGTGTGCATCCCATCCTTCGCCCCGATCTCGATCAAGCCGACAAGCTGCTCAAACCTGTGCTCGCGAATGCAGGCTCGCACACCGGAATTGGTGACCAAGGTCTCGGAGGCCAGCACGCGTCCGGCACCATCTTCGCGGGGAATCAACCGTTGGGCGATGACCGCCTGCAACGAATTTGCCAACTGTGCCACGATCTGGGGTTGCTGGCCGCCGGGAAAAGCATCCACAATCCTGTCAATTGCCTTCGGCGCGTCCATGGTGTGGAGCGTGGCAATGACCAGATTGCCGGTCTCGGCTGCCGTGATGGCCGCGCTGATCGTCTCCGGGTCACGCATCTCGCCGACGAGGATGACATCCGGATCCTGACGGAGTGCATTTCTCAACGCCTCGGCGAACGACTTGGTATCGCTTCCGATCTCCCGCTGCTTGATCACGCTTTTGGAATTCTGATACACGAACTCGATCGGATCCTCGATGGTGACGATGACTCCGTTGAGATTCTGGCTGATATGCTGGACCATTGCGGACATGGTCGTGGTTTTTCCCGAGCCCGGCATCCCCGTGACCAGCACCAATCCATTTTCCAGGTTGCAGATGCGGAAAATGGATTCCCGGTGCCCGAGCTGCCCGAGAGTTGGGATCGTATCGGAAACATGGCGGAATGCGCCTTCCAGCGCCCCGCGGCTGAAATGGGCATTTCCGCGGAAGCGCCCGACGCCCTCGACCTGAAGTGCGAAATCCAGTTCCCACTCCTCCTCCAGCCTAGTCCTCTGAGCCTCTGTCAGGATCCCGGTGATCATGTCACGACAATCCTGAACGGAAACCCGGGCTTCATCCACTGGTGTCAGCGCGCCATTCAACCGGACCATCGGCGGGGAGTCCGCGCACAGATGCAGATCAGATGCCCCGGCCGCAACGGTCCGCTGCAACAAGTCAACGAGGTCAAAGCGATTTTCCATTATTGCCTCTTCGTTGCCTGTGTGGACGAGCTGATGCCTCGAAGCATCCGGGAAAATTCCTGAGGGTTATCGGCAATCTCCAGCGCGGCCGCCTCGTCAACCATTCCATCCCTGACCAGGCGGAGCAGGGAATCCGAAAACGATCTGGTGGACCGGGGGTCTCCACGCAGGATGAAGTCCTGCAAATCCGTCAGCCGGTCCTCGACAATGATTTTTCTCGAGGAGCCGCTGTTGGAGAAATATTCGCAGAGGAGGACCTGGCCGTCTTTCTGCGAGACGACAAGTTTTTGGCAGACAATCCCGAGCAGCTGCGTGGACAATGTCTTGCGCACCGCCTCCCTCTCCCCGGCAGGGAAGAGCAATTGCAGGCGCTCCACGGTCTCCGCACAGCTTGCCGCATGCAGGGTGGCGAAGACCAGATGGCCGGTTTCAGCAGCCTGGATCGCTGTCACGGCAGAGACCGCATCACGGATTTCTCCGAGCAATATCACGTCCGGATTCTGCCGCAGCGACCGTCGCAACCCCTCCGCAAACGACGGCGTATCGATTCCCACCTGCCGCTGGGTGAAAATGGAAAGCTTCGACTCGAAAACATACTCGACCGGATCCTCGATCGTGATCACATGCCGGGGGTGGGTTTGGTTGATCCATTCCAACACGGCGGCAAGCGTCGTGGATTTGCCGGAGCCGGTCGGCCCCGAAACAATCACAATGCCCGAGCGGACAGAAGCCCACTCCTGCAGGAGTTCGGACGGCCCCCCGAGGGAATCCAGAGCAGGAATGTCCCGCCGGATCCTGCGCAGCACCGCCGCACGCGCGCCCAGTTGATACAGCAGGTTGGCCCGGAAGCGGGACCCGTCGCCGGCCGTGATGCTCCCGTCGTAGTCGAGATCTTTTCGCGATGCCGCACAGGCATCCCAGAGCGCATCCATGTCGTCTTCGCCGACCGGCCCGGATTCCAGCGCCCGAAGCTCCCCCTCGATCCGCACCATCGGTGTCCGGCCGCTGTGCAGAATCAAATCCGACGCGCCGCACTGCACGGCGGCCAGCAGCAAACTTTCGAGCAGGGAGGAGTTCATGTTGAGAATCACAACGGGCGCCCGAACTTATACCAGCCGCAGGGGAAGCAGAACAGAAAATCTCACCGCGCCGAAATCTCGAAAACCTTCAGCCCGCAGCGGCGGGCTGCAGCGGCCTGCCGCTTGTCACCCGTCACGAACTCAAGAAATCCCAATTTCCGGGCACTGATAACATGGAGCAGATCCAGCGTGCGGCAGCCGGTCGCCGCGGTGATTTTCGGCATCATCTCCAAGGCCTCCGACACCACCTCGTCGATCAGAAACTCCGGACGGAAAAATTTCCCCTCCAGAACCAGTTGGGAAACAAACTCCCGGCAGCGGCTCAACTGCAACCGGGAAAGCTCCCGGCGGAACACTTTTGCCTGCAACGTATTTTCCAGCTCCAACTCGACGAGGCTCGTGTAGGGAACCGCAACTCCCCTCTTCTGAAGGAAGTCCCGAATCTCCACGCACAGCGGCTCGGGAATCACCAGCTTCAACACCAGTCCCGTGTCAAAATAGGGCTGCTTCACCGCTCACCCCGGAGATCATCCAAAACCCGGTCCGATGACAGGCCGGATGGCGGCGATCCCTTCCACAACTCGGCCCAACGGGATTTCATGTCCGACCAGTCCACCTTCCCATGCTTCGGCAGGCTCCTCTCCATGGGAAGAATCCTTGCCACCGGAACCTTCCTTTTGAAAACATGAATCTCCTCGCCCCGCTGGACCAGGCGAAGCAGGGCGGCAAAATTGTGCTGCGCCTCACGGACGGTGGTTGATTTCATGGCGCACATTATGACGCACATTTTTTGTTCCGTCTATCGCAAATTATCCGTTCGATAGATTCTAAGGCTTCCTGGATCGACCCTCTCGAACAATCCTTGAAGCTGAACGGTGTCGTTCTCGCGATAAACAACCGAGGATGGCACCCAAGCCTTTTTTGCTATATGCTTTCCCCTTGAACTTTGGTTTGATTCCTCATCCACTCGCTCCATAAGGATAACTTCGCGGCCGATTTTTTCGTATTTAAAATTGTATTCCCCTGTTCCGGAGCTCATTCGGCTATATCGGGAAGAATCTGAATAAACAGTTACTTGCCTCTTTGTTGAACCAGCCAAATCAAACGCAATATCAATCGAATGAACTCCTTTTACCCAAAGTCTTTTTATAACCCCCGAAACCAATATCTTCCTGTCTCGTAGCAACTTGTAAGCAAGATCAGGAAATTCATCGCAAATCTGAGCCAGTTCGGTGGCAGGAACAGGATTTTTGTTCGCAACAGCCAAGATTTTTTCCTCCGGTGTTGGCGGTTTCGTCTGCTCTTCAGGCTTGCCCAGTTCCTGCCTCGACATATCCCAAAAAAAATATGCAGCGACAGCGAGGAATCCCGTGGCGAGGAGGGCGACAACCTTGAAGGAGCCGGCTTGTGACGGAAAATCGGGAGGGGTCATATTTCAGCGCTTGAGGAACGAGATTTCGTTGCGCCAGGCGGCGACTTGCTTTTTGAGGGCTTGGATTTGAGTTTGGCGGGCGCGGTTTTTGAGGATCTCGCCGGAGTTGTTCCGGCTGCTTGTGCGCAGGGACGCCTCGAGTTCCTGCTCGAGTTCTCCGATCCGCCATTCGGCTTCCTGAATTGAGGCTTCGAGTTGGGGAATAGCGGTGTCCGGGACGGGTGGCGGGGCGGACGGCAACGAAGCCGCCTTGGATGATGCGGCTTTGCTGAGGGAATCGACCAAAGCCAAATCATTGGTGAGCTGACTGGCAGGAATGAGCAGCCTGTTGCCTTGGTATTCCGCGGAGACCATTTCGCCTTCCGCACGTCCGAGCACCCTGACCTCCGCGCCAACAGGAACACCTATGATTCCGGCTGCGGTGGAAATGGTCGTTCTTTTCGTCAAGAAGAGAAAACCATCGCGAGAAAGCCGCTTCTCAACCGGCAGTGGCGCCGTCTCCTCGACAGGCACCTTCGGAGGTTTGCCACATGAGACAAAAGATAAAATGCAGCCAAAGCCGACGAGCACCCTCCCTGCTTGCAACAAGCCTTCCATAAGATCTGCTTATAGTCTGTCCGAGCCGACTATGACGGTCAAGCCGGTTTCCGCAGAACCAAACACAGGGGCGCATCTCTGATGCACAAACTATGGGAGCTCAGGCATCCTGCCCTTTTCGAAAACCATGAGGGCAGAACGCCAAAAGTCCTTTCGGGCGGAAATCGACTTGTAGAATCGGGAGACGAGGTGCTTCCCGGTGCGCTCCCGATGGAGGACATGGATTTGGTCGTGGCCCCCAAAAGCGCGTGGTGGACATTAGAGCGGTTTAAACAATTCTATAGCCGCAGCCTTTCGGCGGCGAGAGCCACAGGACTGCGTCAGCAGTTCGGGCAGTGTGTTTTCAAACCGCTCTAATCCCCTGAATCCGAATTATGCCCCAGCGAAGGCAAAATAGAAAAGCCCTGAAGGCACCCCGCAGACTTTCCATGGATCGGTGGGCGATCCCGTGATGGAAAAGCGAAGAGGAGGATGCCCGGGCGGGGCCTTTCAGAAACGATCCCGCGCAAGATGAGGCTCGCTTGCCCCGGCGACCGCTATTCCTTCCACTTCTGCTTGGCAGCCACCGATGCGGGGTTGGCATACTCACCGATCAATTTCCCCTCCGCATCGAACGCCTTGAACCAGAGCCCGACGACCTTGTCTTTCGCCACCGAGGATCCTCCGTTGGAATAATACCATCCGCCATCGAGAGCCGCCTGGTTGAGCTGAATCGCTGTCGTATCGAATTCCACCGGCTTGTTCGTGAGCAGCGATTCGAAGGATTGCGAACCGGAGGCCGATTTCACCTCCCCCTTCGCCGTGCTGCCGAGCTGGCTGACCTCGTAATAAATGTTGTATTTGATGGTGACGTTCTTGAGCTCCTTGAACGAGCGGCTGTTCACCTTCACCGAGTAGATGATCTGCTTGGATTTGACCGAGGTATGGTCGTTGCCCCGGGCCTCGTCCTCGGCGAGCTTCTTTCGCGTCGGCAGCATCTGGACCTCGTCGATCGCCGATGAGACCGCCAGAGTGGAAAAAACCGCGGCCATAGCGAGAAAAGTAAGCTTTTTCATCGCGGGTGATGCTACCCGGATCCGGCCGGTTTGTCGAGCCGGCGGGATTGTGTTTGATCGGGAACCGGCAAACGCCTTGAATTTGACTGCCATGATCGTCGTCCTCCGTCCGCACACCCCGAAAGCCGCGATTGACGAAGTCATCGCCGAAGTCACGAAGCTCGGCTATGAACCGGCGCCGATCTTCGGCGTCACCCAGACGGTGATCGCCGCGATCGGCGACGAGCGCACCCACCAGAACCTCGAGTCCCTGACCGCTCTCCCCCAGGTGGAAAGCGTGCTCCGAGTCCAGAAGCGCTACAAGCTGGCAAGCCGGGAGTCGCACCCGGAGGACACGGTGGTGGATGTGGACGGAGTGAAAATCGGCGGGGGGCACTTTGTGCTGATGGCGGGCCCGTGCTCGGTCGAGAGCGAGGAGCAGCTTCTTTCCACCGCACGCTCCGTCAGGGCAGCCGGGGCGACGATCCTGCGCGGAGGCGCCTACAAACCCCGCACCTCGCCGTATGAATTCCAGGGGCTCGGAAAGGAAGGCCTTCGTCTGCTGGAGCTCGCCCGCAGGGAAACCGGGCTGAAAATCATCACCGAAGTCCTCAGCGAGCGCGATGTCGAGCATGTCGCCGCCTCGGCGGATATCCTCCAGATCGGGGCCCGCAACGCACAGAATTTCCAGCTCCTCATCGAATGCGCCAGGTCCGGAAAGCCCGTTCTCCTGAAGCGCGGCATGAGCGAAAAAATCGAGGAGTGGCTCCTGGCGGCGGAGTATATTCTCGCGCACGGCAATCCGAACGTCCTCCTCTGCGAGCGGGGCATCCGGACCTTCGAGACCTACACCCGCAACACGCTCGACCTCGCCGCGGTCGCGGTCGCAAAAAAAGAATCCCATCTGCCGGTGATCGTGGATCCGAGCCAGGGGTGCGGGCGGGCGGACCTCGTGCTCGCACTCTGCTGCGGCGCGGTCGCCCTGAAAGCCGACGGACTCCTGGTGGAGGTCCATCCAAACCCCGCCGAGGCCATGAGCGACGGGCAGCAGCAGGTCGACTTCGCCGCGTTCGAGGAACTCTCGGAAATGATCCGGCCTTTCCTCGCGGCAACCCGCCGCACAGGCTGACTTCCGCCTGCAATTCCTTTTGACCCTGCATGCCCGATGCCTTAAATCGGCGGACAACATCATGTCCAAGCTTCCAACCATCATCTATACCAAGACCGACGAAGCGCCAGCTCTGGCCACCCATTCCCTGCTGCCGATCATCCAGGCCTTCACGAATCATGCAGGCATTTCGGTGGAAACCCGGGACATCTCGCTCGCTGGCCGCATCATCGCCAATTTCCCGGAGTCGCTCACGGACGATCAGAAAATCGGCGACGCCCTCGCCGAGCTCGGCGAGCTGACGCTCCGGCCCGAGGCGAACATCATCAAGCTGCCGAACATCAGCGCGTCCGTCCCTCAGCTCAAGGCGGCGGTCGCGGAGCTCCGTAAGAAAGGCTACAACCTGCCGGAATACCCCGAGGCCCCGGCGACCGAAGAAGAAAAGGCCATCAAGGCCCGCTACGGCAAGGTCATGGGCAGCGCGGTGAACCCGGTCCTCCGCGAGGGCAATTCCGACCGCCGGGCACCGAAGGCGGTGAAGGAATTCGCGCGCAAGCATCCGCATTCGATGGGCGCGTGGTCTCCGGACTCGAAAACCTCTGTCGCCACGATGGGCCATGATGACTTTTTCTCGAATGAAAAATCCGTGACCGTGGCCGAGGCGACCGACGTCCGGATCGAATTCGTGGCAGCCGACGGCGACATCACCGTGCTCAGGGACAGGATTCCGCTCAGGGCGGGCGAGATTTTCGACGGAACATTCCTTGGCAAAACAGCCCTGATTGCTTTTCTTGAAAAGGAAATCGCCCGTGCGAAGTCCGACGGCATTCTTTTCTCGCTCCACCTGAAGGCGACGATGATGAAGGTCTCTGACCCGGTCATCTTCGGCCATGCGGTGAGAGTTTTCTTCAAGGACCTCATCGCCAAGCACGAGGGCGTGATCCAGTCGCTTGGCGTCGATTTCAACAACGGCTTCGGGGATTTCGTCGCAAAAATCCAGGGCCTCCCCGCCGGCAGGAAGGCGGAAATCGAGGAGGACATCCGGGCCGCCTATGCCGCCCGGCCGGCGCTCGCCATGGTGAACTCCGACAAGGGGATCACCAACCTCCATGTCCCGAGCGACATCATCGTGGACGCCTCGATGCCCGCCATGATCCGCACCTCGGGACAGATGTGGAACCCCGAAGGCAAACAACAGGACACGCTCGCCGTCATCCCAGACAGCTCCTACGCGGGCGTCTACCTGACCACAATCGACTTCTGCAAAATGAACGGCGCGCTCGACCCCCGCACCATGGGCAGCGTGCCGAATGTCGGCCTCATGGCCCAGGCGGCCGAGGAATACGGATCGCACAATAAAACCTTTGAAATCCCTGCCAACGGAACCGTCCGCGTGGTCGATCTGAACACAGAAAACTGTAAACCGAAGACCCTCCTTTCCCATGCAGTGGAGAAAGGAGACATCTGGCGCGCCTGCCAGACCAGGGACGCGGCAGTCCGCGACTGGGTGAAGCTCGCCGTCAGCCGCGCCCGCGCCACGCGCACCCCGGCTGTTTTCTGGCTCGACGAAAAGCGCGCGCACGACGCGCAGGTCATCGCCAAGGTGAAAACGTATCTGTCCGGACACGATACCTCCGGCCTCGACATCCGGATCCTCCCGCCCGCGGAGGCCTGCCGGTTCAGCCTGGAGCGGATCAGGGACGGCAAAGACACGATCTCGGTCACCGGCAATGTCCTCCGCGACTACCTCACCGACCTCTTCCCGATCCTCGAACTCGGCACGAGCGCCAAGATGCTTTCCGTCGTCCCTCTCATGAACGGCGGCGGTATGTTCGAGACGGGCGCGGGCGGCTCCGCCCCGAAGCATGTCCAGCAATTCACCGCGGAAAACTACCTGCGCTGGGACTCGCTCGGCGAATTCCTCGCCCTCGCCGTCTCGCTCGAACACCTGGGCGAAACGTTCAAGAACCCGAAGGCGAAAATCCTCGCCGACACGCTCGACGAAGCCACCGGAAAATTCCTCGACACCAACAGGTCGCCCGCGCGGAAAGTTGGCGGCATCGACAACCGGGGGAGCCATTTCTACCTGGCCCTCTACTGGGCGCAGGCGCTTGCCGCACAGGACAAGGACGCCGGCTTGAAGCGCGTCTTCAGCCCGATCGCGGAGAAACTCGCCTCGAACGAGCTAAAGATTGCAGAGGAACTCCTCGCCGTCCAGGGCAGCCCGGTTGACATCGGCGGCTACTACCAGCCCGATGACAATCTGGCCTCGGCCGCCATGCGCCCGAGCGCGACATTCAACGCGATCCTGGCCGGACTGACATCCGAGGGCTCCCATTAAAATGAAAAAGAGCATCCTCCTGATCGGCGGAGCCGGGTTTTTGGGCTCCCGGCTGGCAGCAAAGTTTTCCGGGGACGGATGGGATGTCGGGATTCTCGACCGGATTGCACCTGCTGAAGAGGGGCTGAAGGCGGAATTTTTCACCGGGGAACTGCGCGACATGCACCTGCTGCGCCGGGCGCTGGAGAAATTCAGCCGGGTGGTTTATCTCGCCCACGAGACACGCACGGCACCAGCGGCTGATCGCCTGCCGGCCAACTTCCTCGGCAACATCGAGCTGCTGCTTCTGGTTTTGGAGGAGATCCAGGAATCCCAGGCGGAGGATTTTGTGCTCCTGTCCTCCGGGGGCGCTGTCTACGGCGAACCGCAGTTTCTTCCGATTTCTGAAGATCACCCGACCCGTCCGCGTTCGCCCTACGGGATCGCAAAGCTCACGATGGAGAGATACCTCTCCATGGTGGCGGAGCAGAAGGGATTCCGGCATCTGGAAATCCGTCCCTCGAACCCCTACGGACCAGGGCAGAATTTCCAGGCCGCCCAGGGGATCGTGGCGGTGGCCATGGCCCGGATCGCACGCGGCGACCCCCTCACCATCCGGGGCGATGGCTCGGCGACAAAAGATTACCTCTTCATCAGCGACTTTGCCGAAGCCTGCATCAAACTGGTTTCAAATCCCGCAGCGGCCGGACCGTTCAACATCGGGAGCGGCCGGGGGACCCCGCTGAATGAGGTGATATCGCGGATCGAGAAAGCGGTCGGCAGGAAGGCGAACCTGATCTTCGAACCCGCCCAGCCCGGGGATGTCACCGCCAACGTGCTGGATATTTCCAGAGTCTGCGGGGCGGTGGATTGGAGTCCCCGCACAATGCTTGACGAGGGGATCGCTCAAACCTGGTCGTGGATGAAGCCGAAGCTCTTCCGCAGGTCGGAGGACTGAGGCACGGGCGCCCTCAATCCGAATTCAGCGTTTGAAGAATTTTGACAGGATTAACCTAACTTCCCCCTGATTTTTTTCTAAGTGACTGCAAATCAGTAAAACTACACGAAAATGTAGCAAGTAATATATTAACATTAATCAAAGTATCTCTTGACTGTATTGTTTTATATCTCTATTTACG